>TARA_R110002094_G_scaffold47688_2_pt1 | contig 35811 bp, 33 predicted proteins | sample TARA_R110002094 | Tara Oceans TARA_R110002094 (sample SAMEA4397409) | marine metagenome | biome: Polar Biome; feature: [MIX] marine epipelagic wind mixed layer (ENVO:01000061); material: water (ENVO:00002006), including particulate matter (ENVO:01000060) such as... | depth 10-100 m
ATCATTGCGCCGCCCTCGACACCAACATACCACTGGTCATCACGAGCCAGTGCAGGTGTGGCGAGCGCCGTGGAGGCAAGCGCCATTCCTAAGGCAAGCTTCCGCATTTATATTCCCCTTCTCAATTAGGTTCTAAATTCACGCCGCTTTCTAACCTCTAGCTCCGTTCAGTGCAAGCAGCCAAATCGCAGAACTGTTGCGAAAATGTCGCCATTTTCGGCATTTAGCCCAAAAAATAGCTTCCAACCTTGCATGAATCGCTCAATTTCTGGTCCCCGCACGCCTTCGAACACAATTTCAAGAGCCAGACATCAAAATTCCCTGTCCCGCCAGTGCCTCCAGAATCGAATCAATCGCTGCCCGGGCCTCGGTATCAACAACGCCCCCTCCCGATGGACTGGCGACCGCTTCCGAAAATTGCCAGGAACCCCGATAAACTGCGAAATTGTCGATCGATTCGACATAGATTCGCATCAGCGGTAACGGCGATATGAACAGCCAGCCACTCCCCGTCCAGCCGGCAATTTTGTCGTCCTGATCGAGCCATTCGCTTGTGGCGCTCGGACCGACAAGCCATGACTGGCCGGCAAGGGGCGCGACAGCTGCCGGATCGGTTTCGATCGCCAGAACGGCCGGAAGAAGCAATAAGTCGATTCGCGCAAGGGCTTCGTTGTGGAACAGTTCCTTGTGCGCTTGTCGCACCACCCGTGGCTGTGCTGCGGCCCGCGCAAGCCCTCGGGCTCCGCCGCCGAATAGAGATGCGCCTGCGCCCCATTGTCCCATGTCAGCCGCTTCAGCGACGGCTCCCAGACCGGGCGCTGCTGCGGCGGCGCGATCGACAACAGACCGCTCTCGCCCTCCACCATCACCGTGCGGGTCTCGGCATAATTGGCCCCGACCAGCGCAAAACGGGCGCTGCCATCGCCCTCGGCAATATTGCGCACCCATTCCGCGCCGGCCCGGGTCTTGCCAAAGCCGCGCCCGGCCATGATCATCCAGACCGACCAGTCGCCCTCCGGCGGCCGTTGTTCGCGCCGCGCCCAGAATTGCCAGCGATACAGAAAATCCTGCTGCTCCAGGGAGCTCAGCCGCGAGAAAAACGCCTTGCGGTCCCGCGGCTGCAATCGGGCAAATAGCTCCGCCTCGTTACCGTCATTCATCATTGTCGGAGGCCGGTGACCTTGCCTGCCCGTCGGCCAACGCCTCCCGCTTCAGCAGCCTGACCCGCATGTCTGCCAGTTTCCGGTCGAGACTGGCGCGCACCTGCTCGGGGCTGATATCCTCCTCCGCCGCGCGGATCATCGCCACCATCTGCCTGTGCGCCTGCAGCAATTTGACGCCAATGCCGTCATTATATTGCCTGACCGTCGCAACCTCTTTCCCGTTGTGGAAAACCGGTTTCTCGACGCCGTTGCGCGCGCGCTCGAGCATATCCATTTCGAGCAATTCATATCCGGCCGCCAGCGAGCGCATCCATGCCCGGAAAAATTCGGGATCCCGCTCGCGCCAGAGATAGACGGTCGATACCGCAACACCGGCGGCTGTCGCCGAATTCGCCACGTGCGAGCTGATGGCCAGCTCTTTCAGGAATTTCAGCTTGCGCCTGTCGTCATATATTCCCCTGATTTCAGATTTGGCCATGGTCTACTCCGTGCCGGATCGTCGCGAATCGTCCGGGCACAAAAAAGGGCCTTCCGGTCTGAAGGCCCTGCCTGTCTGGCTGGATCGTTCAGAGCTCGTCGGCCCGAATCACATTTTCGCGATGTTCCTGATATGTACCTAAACAGCGTGACAATGTCAACTGTTTTTTACCTATTTGGTAAATATTTCCTTGAAACCGTCGCTCGGCAAGACCTGCTCGCTGATATAGTCCGCGGCCATGTCCGCCAGTTCCCGGCCGAGATGCCAGTCCAGGATCTGCATATTGGGAATGATTGGCGGATTTACCAATATGTCCTGCTCGCCGAGCATTTCCTTCGATGCCATCCGGCTCGCCACCACCATCGACCGCGACATGATTTCGACGATCGACGGAAATTCGACCTTGCGCTTGCGGCGCAGGATCACGTCCCGCAGCAACGACCATCGCCCCCGGATATCGTCATAGAGCGCATCGGTCCGCCAGACCTCGTTCGGGTCACCCAGCGACACGACAATATTCGGGCCCGCCTTGATCCCGTGCATGACCTTGACCGGCACATTGTCGAGCACACCGCCGTCGACCAGGATATTGCCGTCACTGTCGATGAACGGGGGCAAGATCGTCGGCAGCGATCCCGACGCCCGCACGCATTCCCACAGGGGGCCGCGCCGGTGGATATGCAGGCCGTTGGTCGACAGGTTGGTCGAGACGCCGAAAAAATTGATCGGCTGGTCGGCGATGTCGCGGGTGCCGTAGCGGGTCCGCAACTCGCTGTCGAACACCGTCGGATCGAGCAGCGAGTAGATCGGCAGGGTGAAACGCCGCATCGCCTTGGCATGGATGAACATCGCCTCCATCTGATCGAGCGTCTCGTCGACCGACAGGCCCCGGGCAATCGCCCCGCCCATCGCCGCGCCGGCGCTGGCGCCGCCGATAAAGTCGATTGGAATTTCGGCCTGCCGCAGCGCCTTGATCACGCCGAGATGGGCACAGCCAAGCGCGCCGCCGCCGGCCAGCACCACCCCCACCGCCCGGCCGGTCAGGAACCGGGCAACCTTGGCAAAGTCCGCATCACTGTCGAGCGCGACATGATGGTGCAGCTTCGGCGCGCGCGGATCGATCCATTCGCCGCTGTGACTGATCGTTTTGCTGGTGGTCGAACGAAGCAGCAGCAGACTGCGTTGCGGCTCTGCAATCCAGCCCATCGCCGCCTCTTCCATGGCATTGGGTTCGGATTGTGTCTTGCCGGGCCGTCCCACCATCACCAGCGCATCGGCGTTGCGGCAGACCATCTGCCCCCAGTCATCCGGTCCGCTGCCGTCGATCAGGACATAAGCGCCTTTGGCTTCCTGCTCCGCCAGCCACGCCTGATATTCATGGGCATCCGCTGCCTCGCTGGTCGCCCGGTCGAGCGGCATCACCAGAGTGTCTTTCCGTACCACCGTTTCGAAAGCGGCCGCAAGCCGCGCCAGAAACCCGTCCGGCATCTGGCTGGTCCCCGCCGGCAACAGCGCAATCACGCGCGGGTTTTTTGCGGAGACCGACGCGGTCCGCGCCGTCGCCACCGCCAGTCTGGCCGAAACCAGTTTCAGCATTGCAGCGTTCAGCTCCGGATAACGGAGAGCGATATTGTCAAACGCGCGCCGCGACACTTCAAGCACACTGGAATCCCGCATGGCAACAACATCGGCAGTGCGCTTGCCGCCCGCGAAAAACGCAAGTTCGCCGACCGCTTCCCCCGCTTCGATATGGGCGACAATCCGCGTTCCGTTGATCACCACCCGGAACCGGCCGGATTCGACAAAATAGAGCGCGTCGGCGTCATCACCCTGGTGCACCAGCGCCTCGCCGCCGACAATCTGCCGCATTGCGGACACCGACTGCAATGCCTCCAGCGCTTCCGGTGCGACGCCCTCGAACAGCGCATGTCGACTCAGATCCGGCTTGTCTGTTGGTTCAGCCACGCAATACTCCCCGTTGGTGCGACCCGTCAGAGATTCCTATCCCGCTTTACCCCGCGACAATCAAGCCCGGCTCGGGTCGAAATGACACATAAGTCCGCGGTTTGGCGCAACCTCGTTGGCCAGCATCGCGAGATAGGCGGCTTGCAGGGCATCCTGCCCCGCCAGATTCTCAATCGTCAGATACGTGCTTGCGCCTTGGACAAAGGCGGCAAACTGCTCGTCCACCCGCGCGCGGAATTCCGCCGCCCCGATGTCCTTCATCAGGCTCTCGGCCGCCGTAGGCGCAAAGAACAGTTCCGGCTTCGGATCTTTGAGATCGGCGCCGCTGCCCCGTTCCTCGACATGGGTCGCGCCGACCAGCGAGCTGAATTTCAGATTGCTGCCCCAGTGCGCATGGATGTCCGACAACAATGGTCCGTTACCCGCAAAATCGACCGAGACGGTTGGCCGGTCGACATCGGCCGACGCCAGATCCTCATAGGCCAGCACTTCATCATAGAGCCCGGTCTGCTCGACAAAAGCTATATTGCCTGCCGAGGTCAGGCCAATGCGCTTGATCGCCGGGCTCAGGTTTTTCGCTACCATCGCCAGACCCAGCGACGTTTTAGACGATGCGCTGGTCATGACCAGCGCCTCCGCCCCGAACCAGTCGTTCGTGCGCATGAAATGCTCGATCAGGAAGCTCGTGGTGAACAGCGGCTGGAAAATCGCGCGCTCCGCTTCGTGCGCGCTCTCTTCCGTGCCCAGCCTGTGATATTGATTGTAGATGATCGCCAGCCCCTGCCGGTGCGCCGCACCGTCGACAAAGCCGCCATCCTGCACATTATTCGGTGTGACCAGCAAATGGCTGGCCATCGGCAAATAGCCGTAGACCCGCTCGCCAACGGCAATATCCGCATGTTCCGAGGCCACCACACGGGCAAAACCCCAGACCGGTACAATGCCCCATTCGGCATTGCCGGTCGGAAAGAAATTCCAGTAGCCAAAGCCGTCGCCGACCACGGCATAGGTGATATTGTTCGCGGTCAGCGCATATTTCTCGACCGCCAGCAGCACCTGTCCTTCGGCCAGATCAGGCGCGCTGCTGTCATGCCAATGGGCTTGTGCCAGATCGTCTTTCTTCACCCACAGGCTTTGCATCATTCAGTCTCCATTCGATTTTCCGGTTGCCGGTCAGCATAAGCGCTTGCCACCATTTGGCAAAAGCATTTGCCAAAAAGCGCTCGCCTGCTAATCCTGCCGACAATGGATAATTGCGCGACCACGCGCCATCGGGGAGAATTTTTGTGAGTGCAGCACCGGTTTCAGGTTTTGAAGCGGCGATCGCGCCCGTCACCAATGTTTCGGACTTCATCTGGGGCGGCACTTGGGAAGGGGTGGAGATACTCCCGATACCGCCGATGGTGGTAATCCTGCTGGGCGCCGGTATCTATTTCATGATCGGCCTGCGCGGCTATCCCCTGCTGCGCCTGTTTCCCGCTCTCGCTGGCCTGTTCAAGAAATCGGCGGACCAGGGCAAAGGCGAAATTTCTCCCTTTGCAGCGCTCTCCACCGCTCTCTCCGGCCAGGTAGGAACCGGCAATCTTGCCGGCGTCGCCACCGCCATCACGCTCGGTGGTCCCGGCGCGATTTTCTGGATGTGGGTGACCGCCCTGTTCGGCATGGCGCTGGCCTTTGCCGAAGGCTCGCTCGCGGTGCGTTTCCGGTCACAGGCCGAAGACGGCACCTATCGCGGCGGACCCATGACTTATATCACCATTGGCCTCGGCCCGAAATGGACATGGCTGGCGATATTATTCTGCCTCGGCACGTTATTCTCCGCTCTGGTCACCGGCAACGGCATCCAGGCCAACAGCCTGGGCGACAGCGCCAATGAACTGTTCGGCGTCGAGGAATGGATCGGCGGCGCAGCTGCAGCGATTGCGGTCTTCGTGGTCATCATCGGCGGCATCAAGTCGATTGGCCGGGTGGCGGAAACCATCGTCCCCTGGATGGCCGGTGCCTATCTGCTGATGGCGGCGATTGCCCTGATCATCAACCTGCCCGATCTGCCGGAAACCTTCGGTCGCATTTTCGGCGGCGCCTTCAACGCGCAATCGGCCAGCGGCGGCTTCCTCGGCGCAGCGATCATTATCGCCATTCGCGCCGGCGTCGCCCGCGGCCTGTTCTCCAACGAAGCGGGACAGGGTTCGACCCCGATCGCCCACGCGGTCGCGCGAACCAATGACCCTGCCGCACAGGGGCGTTTCGCGATGATGGGCACGTTTATCGACACAGTGGTGATCTGCACGATGACAGCATTGGTCATGCTCACGGTGGCCGGTGACTTCACTTTCACCGATGCCAACGGCGTCAAACAGGCCGTCGAGCATGCATGGCAGTCGGATCTGAACGGCTTTGCGATGACCTCCGGCGCCTATGCGGCAGCATTCCCGTTCCCGGTCTTCGGCATTCCGATCGGAACGCTGATCGCTTCGGTGGCGCTGATCCTGTTCGTCTTCACCACCCTGCTCACCTGGAGCTATTATGGCGAGCGGGCGATCACCTATCTCTATGACCTGACACCGGGTTCGACCCTGAAGGGCGAGAACCGGCTTCATTTCACATGGCGGATACTCTGGTGTCTGGTGATCTTCATCGGTTCCTTCGCGCCGCTGGAGCTGATCTGGCGTCTCGGTGACATCTCCAATGCGGTGATGACCCTGCCGAATATCGTCGCCCTGCTCGCCCTGTCAGGGGTTGTCTTCGCCCTCGCCAAGGGCAACCGCGCCGCCGGCACCGATCATGGCCGCGAAACGCCGCGGGAATTGCTCGAGGAAGTCACCGGCGCACCCGGGCACTAGATGGAATCGTCTTTTAACCTCAGGCGCCGGGCGGGCGCATCCGCGCCCTTGGCTATCGCGCCAGAAAGGCGCGGCGGCCAGTCGGTCTTGCCTCGCTTTGCTCGGAATCCTTCTCATCAAAGCGAGGCAAGCGCGACCGCGCGCCCGAGCTTATGCGAGGGGAGCCAAGGGCGCGGATGCGCCCGCCCGGCGCTTGAGGTCTAAAAAATGCTAAAAAAACTCTACGAATGGATGCTCGACAAGGCCGGCCATCCGCAAGCCAGCAAATGGCTGGCCGGGATCAGCTTTGCCGAGTCCAGCTTCTTCCCGATCCCGCCGGATGTGATGCTGGCGCCGATGTGCCTGGCAAAGCCGGAGCGGTCATGGTGGTATGCCCTGGTCTGCACCATCGCCTCGGTACTGGGTGCATTGCTCGGCTATGCCATCGGCTATTTCTTCTTCAAGGCGGTGGGCTTGCCGATCCTCGAATTTTACGGGGTCACCGACAAGTTCGAACTGTTTGCCACCAGCTTCAACGAACAGGGCTGGATCGTGGTGCTTCTGGCCGGATTCACCCCGCTGCCGTTCAAGGTCATCACCATCGCCGCCGGCAGCACCGCGATGCCACTCCCGATATTGATCGGCGCCGCCATCATCGCCCGCTCAGCCCGATTCTTTCTGGTTGCCGTCCTGTTGCGCTTTTTCGGCCCGCCCATGAAAAACTGGATCGACAATAATTTTGCCTTGGCCACAACCGTCGTCGGGATACTGTTCGTCGGCGGTTTTGCAGCCGTCCGCTGGCTGCTATGACAAGCAACAAATGCTTTCAGCGGGAAAGCATTTTTTCAGTGGTCCGGCATGTGAACATCTCTTAAAGGCTAAACATGAGCACCAGACAGGTTTCAAACAGCAACGATCCCGTGATCGAAAATCTCGCCCAACTGGTCGAGCCGATGGCCGGCGGCGAAAAGCCGAAGGACCGCTGGCGGATCGGCACCGAGCACGAGAAATTTGTCTATTCGACCACCGATCATCACGCCCCGAGCTATGACGAGCCCGACGGCATCAGGGATCTGCTGCTCGCGATGCGGGAATTCGGCTGGGAGACGGTGGAAGAAGGCGGCAAGGTCATCGCCATGTCCGGCACCGACGGCGCGATCAGCCTCGAACCGGCCGGCCAGCTGGAGCTGTCCGGTGCGCCGCTCGAAAATCTGCACCAGACCTGCAACGAAACCGGCCGCCATTTGCAGCAGGTGAAAGCGATCGGCAAGAAAACCGGCACCGGCTTTCTCGGCATGGGCATGTGGCCTGACAAGACCCGCGCCGAATTGCCGATCATGCCCAAGGGCCGCTACAGGATCATGCTCGACCATATGCCGCGGGTCGGCGATCTCGGCCTCGACATGATGCTGCGCACCTGCACCATCCAGGTCAATCTCGACTATGCCAGCGAAGCCGACATGGCACAGAAATTCCGCGTCGGTCTGGCGCTGCAGCCGCTGGCCACCGCGCTATTCGCCAATTCGCCCTTCACCGAGGGCAAGCCCAACGGCTACCAGAGCTTCCGCAGCCATATCTGGTCCGACACCGATCCGCACCGCACCGGCATGCTGCCGTTCGTGTTCGAGGACGGTTTCGGCTACGAGCGTTATGCCGAATATATGCTCGACGTGCCGATGTATTTCGTCTTCCGCGACGGCAAATATATCGACGCCGCCGGCCTCAGCTTCCGCGATTTCCTCAAGGGCAATCTCTCGGTGCTGCCGGGCGAGAAGCCGACCATGTCCGACTGGACCGACCATCTCTCCACCGCCTTCCCGGAAGTGCGCCTGAAAAGCTTCCTCGAGATGCGCGGCGCCGATGGCGGTCCATGGAACCGGATCTGCGCCCTGCCCGCCTTCTGGGTCGGCCTGCTCTATGACCAGAGCGCGCTCGATGCCGCCTGGGACCGGGTCAAGGGCTGGTCCATGGAAGAACGCGAGGCGCTGCGCAACGCGGTGCCCGAGCACGGCCTCGACACGCCGCTCCCCCGCGGCGGCAAGCTCAACGATCTCGCTAGGGAAATTCTCGACATATCCTCCGCCGGCCTCACCGCACGCAACCGGCTTAACACCAGCGGCGACAATGAAAGCGGCTTTCTCGATCCGCTCCGCGAAGTGGTCGCCAAGGGCAAGTCTCCGGCGGCCCAGCTGCTCGATCGCTATCACGGCGAATGGAACGGCGATGTCAGCCGCATTTATGACGAAATGAGTTTCTGACCGGGCCGAAAGCGGGCCTTTCGTATCTTTCGTAACAAAAAAGCAACAGTGGGTGGTGATTCGACAACACTTGGTCCACCCGCAGCAGTGTTGACTTGACCCCGCGCGATACCGTCGTTCAGGGAAATTGGACAAGGAAGAGGGGAACTTCCGACTCCCATTTCAGATCCATAGCTGGAGATCATCGTCATGCGCCTATGTTCCAAGCAGATTATTTCACGTTCCACCCTCGCCGCGGCATTGCTAGCGGGCGGCATCGTCCAACCGGCCTATGCCCAGGACGAAACCGCCATGGATGGCGGTCAGGGACTCGACGTTATCGTCGTCACCGCCCAGCGCCGCGAAGAAAATCTGCAGGACGTACCGCTCTCGGTCTCGACGATCAGCGACGACAAGCTCGCGGCCATTGGGGCGGGCGGACAGGATGTCCGCGCGCTTTCCGCCCGCGTGCCCAGCCTTGTGGTTGAAAGCTCCTTTGGCCGGACGTTCCCGCGCTTCTACATCCGCGGCCTCGGCAACACCGACTTTGACTTCAACGCCTCGCAGCCGGTCAGCCTCGTCTATGATGATGTTGTGCTGGAAAATCCGATCCTCAAGGGCTTCCCGATTTTCGACCTTGAGCGCGTCGAAGTGCTGCGCGGACCGCAAGGCACCCTGTTCGGCCGCAACACGCCCGCCGGTATCGTCAAGTTCGACTCGGTCAAACCGAAGGATGATCTGAGCGGATTTGGCCGGGTCAGCTATGGCCGGTTCAATGCGGTCAATGCCCAGGCAGCACTCAACGTGCCGCTCGGCGACGGTATCGCTGTCCGCGCGTCGGGCCTGTACCAGCGGCAGGACGGCTGGGTCGACAACGTCAACCCGGGCAACCCGCAGACCAATGCCTTCGAAGGCTATGACGAATTCGCCGCCCGCCTGCAGCTGCTGATGAACTTCACCGAAAATACCGAACTGCTGCTGACCGGCCAGTATCGCAATCTCGACGGCACCGCGCGCGTTTTCCGCGCCAACGTTTTTACCCGCGGCCAGGAAGGGCTCAATGCCAATTTCCGCCGCGACCAGGTCGCGGTCGATGGCCAGAATGAACAGAAGGTCAAGACCTACAATCTCTCGGGCCGCTTCAGCCACGATTTCGGCCCGGTATCGCTCGTCTCGGTGACCAGCTACTGGACCGGTGATGCCACTTCGGTCGGCGATGTCGATGGCGGCTTCGGCGCCAACTTCCTGCCGCCCGCGCTGTACGGCCCGGGCGAGATTCCCTTCACTGCGGAAACCCGCGACAGCGTTCCCTCGCTGAGCCAGTTTACCCAGGAAATCCGGCTGGAAAGCAACGGCAACGGCCCGCTCAGCTATCAGGCTGGCATCTTCTATTTTGACGAGCGGCTGCGTATCGTCAGCGAGAACTATTCGACACTCGGCGATCCGTTCAACGCACCCGGCGGCATCAATATCCTCGTCAGCCAGCGCCAGGACAGCGAAGCCTTCGGTCTGTTCGGCTCGATGACCTACGCGCTGACCGACCAGCTCAGCGTGACCGGCGGCATCCGCTACAACAAGGACGAGCGCGACTATTTTGTTGCCCGTACGCAGGACAGCCAGTTTCCGGGCTTCCTGCAAAACCCGCTGGGCAATGTCAGCCGTTCGGTTTCCGATGACAATATCACCTGGGATGCCAGCATTTCCTACAAGGCGACCGACGACATCAATCTCTATGCCCGGGTCGCCAAGGGCTATCGCGCGCCGAGTATTCAGGGCCGCATCCTGTTCCCGCCGGCAACCGCCACACCTCTCGAAGACGGCGTCACCGTCGGCCAGTCGGAAACCATCCTGTCCTACGAAGCGGGCGTGAAAACGACTTTCCTCGATGGCCGAGGCCGGTTCAATCTCAACGGTTTCTACTATGATCTCGACAATGCACAACTGACCGCAGTCGGCGGCGGCATCAACGCCAACCGGCTGATCAACGCCGACAGCGTACGCGGCTACGGCTTCGAGATGGATGCCGAGCTCAAGCCGGTGCCGGAACTGCTGCTCACCACGAGCCTCAGCTACAATCATACCGAAATCCGCGATGCTGGCCTGACCACCGCGGCTTGCGGCGCGACCCGGGTCGACACCTTCCCGAACGTGTCGCTCTGTACGCCGCTCGATCCGATCGTGACCCCGGCGGCACCCTTCTCCGCGGCCATCGTCAATATCGACGGCAACAGCCTGCCGCAAAGCCCGCGCTGGATTGCCAATGTCACCGCTCGCTATGGCGTCCCGGTTGGCGATGGCGAAATCTACGCGTTCACCGACTGGTCCTATCGTTCGAAGATCAACTTCTTCCTCTATGAATCGGTCGAATTCCAGGATCGCCGCCAGCTCGAAGGCGGCCTGCGTATCGGCTACCAGACCGACAGCTTCGACATCGCCGGATTCGTCCGCAACATCACCAACGATGAATCGGCAGTCGGCGCCATCGACTTCAACAACCTGACCGGCTTCGTCAACGAACCCCGGATCTGGGGCGTCGAAGCCGGCTTCAAATTCTAGGCTTCCTGTGCTCCGCACTCGATGCGGAGCTCGGTAGACAATAGGGCATTTATCGGAAGCGAGCTGCGCACAGGGTGCGTAGCTCGCTTTTCTCGTTGCGGTTTAGAAATCAAACGCTGGCTGGGCCTGATCATTCTCCGAGCCGGCGGCTACCTGTTCGGCTGATTCGGCGCCTTCCAGCGACGACAAGGTCAGCCCGAGCAAACGAACGCCATTCTCCACCGGCATGATCTGGCCGAGCAATTCGCGTCCGAGGTCGGCGAATTCGGCCTTGTCCGCGACATAATGATCCACCGAATGGGACCGCGTCACTTGCCGGAAATCGGCATATTTGGCTTTCAGCGTCACCGTCCGCCCGCGCGCCTCGCATTTTGCGATGCTGTTCCAGACGATATCAATGATATTCTCGAACGCATCCTGAAGATCGTTGTCGCTGACCAGGTCGTCGCCATAGGTCCGCTCGCCGCCGACCGACTTGCGGATCCGGTTGGACCGCACCTCGCGATGATCGACGCCGCGCGACGCGCGGAACAGATAGCCCGCCGACTTGCCGAAGTGCTGCCGCAGAAACTCCTGCGACCGGGCGCGCAAATCGGCCCCGGTGTGGATATCCAGCTTTGCCATCCGCTCCGCCGTCTTCGGACCGACGCCAAAGAAGCGGCGCACCGGCAACTGCGCGACAAAATCCGCCCCCTGATGCGGCTTGATCACGCAGATACCGTCCGGCTTGTTCTGGTCGGATGCGATCTTGGCGAGAAACTTGTTATAACTGACCCCGGCGCTGGCGGTGAGATTTGTCTGCTTCTTGATTTCGGCGCGGATCATCTCTGCAATCCGGGTCGCATTGCCGATACCCATCTTGTCCTCGGTCACATCGATATAGGCTTCATCCAGCGACAAAGGCTCGACCAGATCGCTGTGGGTACGGAAAATCGCCCGGATCTGCTGCGACACCTCGCGATAGACCTCGAACCGGTGCTTTACGAAAATCAGGTCCGGGCAGCGGCGCTTGGCCGTGACCGACGGCATCGCCGATCGCACGCCGAATTTTCGTGCTTCATAGGACGCGGCAGCAACAACCCCGCGTTTCGAGGAACCGCCGACCGCCACCGGTTTGCCGCGCAGCTCGGGGCAATCCCGTTGTTCGACACTCGCGAAAAAGGCATCCATGTCGATATGGATGATCTTGCGCTGGAGCAGATCGGGGGCGGAATCGGACATGGCGCCAGTCTAGCGCCTGTTTCCCCGCTTGGGGAGAAGCTACATTACTTCGTTCAGCGGTTTGCGATAGCGGTCGATCAGCGCATCACCGGCATCGATGCGGATTACCTCCCCGAAACTGGCGCGCATGCCGCAACTCATGAAGTCCGAAGCCTCCGGATATTTTTCATAGTCCGGCTTGCCATCCGCAAAAATCTCCAGCCGCCCGTCAAAAATCCGGAAAATCGGAATCGCCGGACCTTCCGAGACCGGAATATACCAGCCGGATTCCCTGTCGAAATAGAGATGCGAGGCGGACAGGCTGCACAAATGGGCATTGGCACCCACCGCGCTGCCCCTGATCGCATACAGACCATCCTGCCCCCGCTCTACCAGTATCTCGGTCATCGACGCCCCGACCAGAACCGGCGAAATTTTGGCGAACAGCTCTGATTGCCGGAAAGCGGCCGGGACCGGCAGCACATCATCGACAAACAGGGCAGCCTCTCCGGGAGCGAGCCAGGCTGTTTCGCCGAGCAGACCCAGCAACTGCCCCTTGCGAACATCGTAGCTTTGCCGGATGCAATCCGATGGGTACTCCGCCGCCGCGCATCTGTTGCGCTGCCCTAGCCACGCCACTTGACCGGCCTGAACTCCGGCACCGGCATCCTTCGCCCGCCGGTAGAGAGCTGCCACATCGCGATCCGCCATCCGCAGATCGCTGGCATATTCACCGCAAATCTCCCGCTCGACCTTGCTCGCCGCCTTGCCGCAATCGAAAGAGGCACCCTGTCCGAGCCCGTCGCGCCGGGCATTTTCAACCAGCAAAGTCTGCGCCTCAGCCCTGGTCAGCGACACATCCTGATCACCGCCGCGCAGGATCACGGGACCGCGAAATTCGGCCTGCGCCAGAAAGGGCAACTGCCTTGGCCCGATAATGGTTTGATCGAGAACCGCACCGGTCAACGCGATATCGTAAAGGCCAAAGCTGTGCAGCGTGGCACCGGTGAAATCCGTGCCCTGTGCGCTGATTCCCTCACCGCCCTGATAGACCGGACAGCCGTCCGGCACGGTGATCCCGCACGCGAAGACAAAGCCGGTCATATTGGCGCCATCGATAGTCCAGCCTTCCACGCTGCCCTCGAACCAGCCGCCATCGAAATGGCCACGGGAGAAATCGGCGCCCCTTGCCATTGCATTTTTCAACACGGCATTGCGGAACAGGACTCCCCGCATCGACGCTCCGGCCAAATTGGCACCGGTCAGATCGGCCTTGATGAAGCCTGCGCCGGACGCTTCCACCCTGCCCAAGTTGGCCCCTGCCAGCTTGCTCTCTTCGAAACAGACGTTGGACAGTCTGGCATCGGCAAAATCCCAGCCGGAGAATTCGCCGCCCTTGATAATCTTGACAGCTCCCGCTGGTCCGGCGGCCAACGCCAGCAGATCGGAAAGCGACCGAATGCGGTCGCCGTCAATTTCGCGGACAGCTCTTTCGGATGGTTTCTCTGCCCAGATATCCCCATAGGCGGACCGGCAGCCGGATCCGGTGGTCGCCGTTTCCGCGTAGGCTCCGCTTGCCACACCAGACAGTATCAGGGCCAATTGCACAAATAATCGCGTTTTCATCCGATTTTCCCCAAGGCCGTCGTTCCGAAACCGCTCGACGCTCGTCATTTAATCTATAGCCACAACCGCCCGATCTTGCCATAGCGCGCCGGTGCAAAGCAAAGCCCTTCCCTTCCCGATAGGCCGCATCGAACTGATCGTCATGATGGCCAGTCTGATGTCGCTGAACGCACTTGCGATCGACATCATGTTGCCGGCGCTGGGACTGATCTCCGATGATTTTGCCCTGCAGGCGGCCAACGACCGGCAATGGACGATCACCGCCTATATCTACGGCATGGCAATCGGCTCGATCCTGTACGGTTCGCTGGCCGACCGATTCGGACGCAAGCCGGTGCTGCTGGTGACCATCGGCATCTATACCGGCTTCGGCATTCTCTGCGCCCTCGCCTGGGACTACGAACTGTTGCTGATCGCCCGCTTCATCCAGGGACTGGCCGCAGCCGCCATGGGTGTGCTGGCCAACAGCATCATCCGCGATCGCTATGACGGCGATGCGATGGCACGCGCGATGTCGACGATCATGATGATCTTCATGATTGTGCCGATCACCGCCCCGCTGCTCGGCCAGCTGGTCCTCCTCGTGGCGCCTTGGAAGGCGATCTTTCTGGTGCTCTCGGCCGCCGGCCTCGCCTGCTTCCTGTGGGTGACCCTGCGGCTTCCCGAGACGCTCCATCCGGACAACAAGACGCTGATCCAGTTCAAATCCGTGACCGCGGCCTGGTACGGCGTCATTTTCAACCGCAACAGCTTTGGCCATGTCATGGCCAGCGGCCTGATGATGGCCCCGCTATTCGCCTATATCGCTTCGGCCCAGCAGATATTTTTCGACATATTCGGCGCGGGCGACATTTTTGTCTATATATTCGCCCTGAATGCCGGAGCCATGTCCATTGCCAACTTTACCAATTCGCGGATCGTCATGCGGTTCGGCGCGCGGCGGGTGTCCCAATCCGCGCTGATATTTTTTATCCTGGTCTCGCTGGTCCACTTCGGCCTTGCCGAGGCAGGATGGATCAACATCTGGACCTTTACCGCAGTATTGGTGCCGTCGATGGGGATGGTCGGTTTCACCGGCGCCAATTTCAGCTCGATCGCGATGCAGCCGTTCGGCAAGACGGCCGGTGTTGCTTCCTCGTTCCAGAATTTTGCCCGAACCGGCATTTCCGCGATGATCGGTGCTGCCATCGGACTGCAATTTGACGGCACGATCCTGCCACTGGCGACCGGTTTCCTGGTCTGCGGCATCGCATCGCTGGCCTTGATTTTCTGGGCGGAAAAGGGAAAGTTGTTTCGGCGTGTTCAGACTGGCGCAAGCGCCGGCGATCTATTGCCGCAAGCCTAGACACCGCAGAGCAAGGACGAACGCATGACAATTTCCGGACCGATGAAACTGGCCCTCGGCCTGATCCCGGCGACCCTCGCGGTGGCACCGCCCGCGTTTGCAGCGGACCCGATCCTTGGCGAATGGGTGACCGGGGAACGCGATGCGATCATCAAGATTTCCCAATGCGGCCAGACGGTTTGCGGCCGGATCCACAAATATCTGGTCACCCCGCCCAACGGTCCGGGCCAGAAGGACATCAACAACCCCGACAAGCGCCTGCGCAACCGTACGCTGCTCGGCATGGCGATCCTGACCGGTTTCAGGCCGGATGACGATATCTGGCGCGGCAAGGTCTACGATCCGAAAAGCGGCAAGACCTACCGCTCGGAAGTCAGCCTCAAGTCAGCCAACCGTCTGAAAATGAAAGGCTGTATCGCCTTCATCTGCCAGGGCCAGGACTGGACCCGCGCGAAATAGGATTCAATGTAACCTCGGGTGCCCAACCGACGCGAAGCGGAGGCAAGCGCGACCGCGCGCCCGAGCTTATGCGTGGATAGCCAAGCGGACGGATGTCCGCGCCCGGCGCTTGAGGTCAAGAAAATGAATTACTCCATCCCCGCGATCCACGCGCGCAGCAGCGCCACGCCCTCATCATGCACCACGGTCCGCCCCACTTCCGGCATGCTGATCCCCGGATCGAGGCTGTTCAGCCGGTAGATCATGATGCTGCCATCCGGATCGCCGGGGGCAATGTCGAAATCATGGGTGCCGCTGCCGCGTCCTGCCGCCACCGGCCGCTTGTTGATTCCGATCCGCACCGGCATCGTCTCTTCATAGGTCAGGAACAGGCCGGAGTTGCTCGCCGACCCGTTGACATTGTGACAATGGGCGCAATTGACATCGAGATAGCCGCGCGCCCGGTCGTTCAGCGGCGCGCTCGCCTCTCCCCACCCGGGCACCCGATAGTCGACGGCGGGTTCCTTGTCGATCAGGCCGAGCCGCGCAAGATCCGCCAGCTGCCCGCCATGCGTCAGATTGCGCGCCTTCGGACCGATCGGCGTCACCGCGCCGGACAGCGCGTGGCATTCCTTGCACTGGTTCTTGTTGGGCACGCCATAGTCGATTTCATGTTCCCGGCCCGACGGATCGTTGAAGGTCAACGGAATCCGTTGCCCCGCCACCTTCAGCCGGGCCTCCGTCTGCTCCGCGTTCCAGACATAGGGCAGGGCCAGCCAGCCATCGGCACGGTGCAGCAGCACCCGTGTCTCGAGCAACCGCGGCTTGCCATCGATCTCGTAGCCAAAGCTCTTGATCAGCGCCGATCCGACCGGAAACGCGAGCAGGCCGTCACCATCGGCTTTCGCCTGCTGGCCGGGCGGCACATAGATAAACCGGTATTTCTCGGCATAGTCGGAGAACAGCGGCATGTTCAGCCGATAGGGCACCACCCGGTCGTTCGGCTGCCAGCCGGCGCCATCCTTGAAGAACCGGTAGTCGGAGAGCAGCTTCGGCAAACCACCTGACAGAATGACCGCATCCGCCACCGGCTGCGGCGCTCGCGCACCAGCGGAAAAGGCCAGCCCCAGAACGGCGCAGACAGACAGCAGCAGACGCATTAGCGGATCGCGTCCTCCATCGCCTCTGGCAGCGTAATCGGAGTCAGCTGCCGGCCGTCAAAGGGTTCTGTAGCTCCCTCGATCAGGGCCGGCTTGGCCTCGGTCAGCGGCTGGCCGGGCGCGGTCAGCCCCATCGACAGGATCGCCACATCGTCCCCGATCAGGATATTCTCGCCGGTGCCGTCCTCGATGATCGGCGGAATCGCGCCGCCAAAGGCCGCTTTCAGCTGGTCACCACCGGGGAAGGCGGGCTTGTAGCCGGCCCGGCCATGGATATTCTCGAAAACCCGGACGCCGATCGGTTTCGGGTTGTAATTGGGATCGTCCTGGCCCTTGGTATAGGATACGATCAGGATATTGCCGGTGCCATTTTCGGCGAGCCGGTTCTCGAACACCTCGACTTCATAATGCGACATCACCATGATCCCCATGCCGGTCGGGACTTCTGCGACAATATTGCCTTCGGGCGCGAAATTGGGGGTGTTATTGTCGACCACGATATTGTCGAACACCCGGACGTTGCGGCCGCCCTGTTTCGGGATATTGGGCAGGTCGAACACCAGTATGCCACCAGTGTTGTTGACCGCGATATTGTTATAGACATCCGCCCCGATGCTGTTCTCGATCTCGATGCCGGCGACGTTGAACCGCGCGACGCTGTTGCGGACGATGATATTTTCCGACTGGCCGACATAGATGCCGGCATCGGACGATCCGATCGTGGTGACGCTGTCGACCAGCACATTCTTGCTTTCGACCGGATAGATCGCATAGGCGCCATTTTCCGGATGCGGTCCGCGGGTCCATTCCACTCGGATCTTGTAATAGACGATATCGTCCGCACCCTTTGACTTGATGCCGTCGCCCTTGCTGTCCTCGATCGCGAAATCGCGCAGCACGACATGGTCCGACGTCACCAGCAGACCTTCGCCCGCGCCGAGCTGTCCGGCAAAATTGAGCACCGTCTGGTCCATGCCAGCACCCCGGATGGTCACGCCGTCGACATCGAGCGACAGGCCGTCGACCAGATCAAAGCGGCCCGCGCCCAGTTCTACGACATCGCCCGGTTCGGCGAGGATCAAGGCTTCCTGAAGTCGTTCCTGGGCATCGGCACCGGGCGCGACGGTAACGGTTTTTGCGAGTGAAGGGGCGCTCAGGCACAGCGCGGTGGCAACCAATAGACTGCGTATCATCATATATCTCTCCTCCAAGAAGCAAAGATAATGCCGCAAAATGTCGTCGCTGCCAAGGGCATTGACACGAATGTCAGTTAATCAGGCGAAAGCGGGCTCAGCCGCCCGCCAGTATCCATTCGATCGCCGCATCGGCGTGAATTTCGGTGCTGTCATAGATTGGCAGTATATTCGCCTTGGTGTCGATGATCAGGTCCAGTTCGGTAGAGCCGAGCACCACCGCCTCGACATCGCCCTTGGCGATATTGGTGATATAGGTCTTCATCGTCCGCTCGGACTCGCGCTTGGACTGATTGAACATCAGCTCCTCGTAAATGATCCGGTCGATCTCCTCGACCCGCTCTTCATCCGGTGGCGTCAGGCTGATGCCCTTGCCCACCAGACGCTTGCGATAAAATCCCTCGGTCATCACGTTGCGTGAACCAATCAGGGTCGCCGTCTTCACCCCGTCGGTGACCATCCTGTCACCCACGCAATCGGCAATGTGGAGGATTGGCACGCCCACTTCCGGCTGCACCTGATCATAGATCTTGTGCATCGCATTGGAGCAGATCAGGATCGCAGTCGCGCCGCTTTGCTCCAGCCTTTTGGCTGCCCGGGTCATCAGACCTGCGGCGGCTTCCCAGTCGTCATTGGACTGCAGCCGGGCATAGTCGCTGAAATTCACGCTTTCGATCAGCATATGCGCGCTGGAAAAGCCGCCCAGACGCTTTTGCACGATACTGTTGATCCGCGTGTAATAGCTGGCTGTCGATACCCAGCTCATCCCGCCAATCAGGCCAATTTTACGCATTAAAGTTACAATCCCTGAAATATACTGAGGTCAGCGTCTATAGCGCTTTGACAATTTCCTCGCACATTTTCTTCGCGTCGGAAAGCAGCATCATGGTCTGGTCCATATAAAAGACTTCATTGTCGACCCCGGCATAGCCGACACCGCCCATCGACCGCTTGACGAAGAATATCGTCTTGGCCTTCTCGACATCAAACACAGGCATGCCGTAAATCGGCGATCCCTTGTCGGTTTTCGCCGCCGGATTGACCACGTCATTGGCCCCGATGATGAACGCGACATCGGCCTGTGCAAATTCGCTGTTGATATCTTCCAGCTCGAACACCTCGTCATAAGGCACATTGGCCTCGGCCAGCAGCACGTTCATATGGCCCGGCATCCGGCCCGCAACGGGGTGGATCGCATATTTGACGTTGACGCCTTCTTCCTTCAGCAGATCGGCCATTTCGCGGACGGCATGCTGGGCTTGCGCCACCGCCATGCCATAGCCCGGAATGATGATCACATTTTCCGCCTGCTTCATCATATAGGCGGCATCTTCGGCCGACCCGCGTTTCCACGGACGGTCGATCTTGGCGGCGCCATCGGCAGGCCCGCTTTCCGCACCAAAGCCGCCGGCGATCACGCTGATGAAGCTGCGGTTCATCGCCTTGCACATGATATAGGACAGGATCGCACCGGATGATCCGACCAGCGCACCGGTGATGATCATCGCCGTATTGCCCAGGGTGAAGCCCATGGCCGCGGCCGCCCAGCCGGAATAGCTGTTCAGCATCGACACCACCACCGGCATGTCGGCGCCGCCGATCGGGATGATCAGCAAAAATCCGATCAGGAAGCTCAGCCCGACAATGGTCCAGAAGACCGGTCCCGTGCCCACCGTCGGCGCAATCGCGAAATAGGCGGTGAGGCCGATAATCCCGGCGAGCACACCCAGATTGATGACATGGCGCAGCGGCAGCATGATCGGCGCCCCCGACATATTGCCGTTGAGTTTCAGAAAGGCGATGACAGAACCGGAGAAGGTAATCGCACCAATGGCGACACCCAGACCCAGTTCGACCCGGCTGACCGTCAATATTTCTCCCGTCGCATCGAGGATGCCAAAGGCACCCGGATTGAGATAGGCGGCGATACCGACCAGCACCGCGGCCATGCCGACCAGCGAGTGAAAACCCGCCACCAGTTGCGGCATATCGGTCATCGCGATCTTGCGCGCGGTGACAAAGCCGATGCCGCCACCGATCAGGATCGCCACGCCAATTTCAGGCAGGCTGGCGATACTGTGGGTCACCAGCGTGGTGACCACGGCGATCAGCATCCCGACCATGCCAAAGCGGTTGCCTTTCCGGCTCGATTCGGGCGACGACAGGCCGCGCAGCGCCAGAATGAACAATACGCCCGCGACCAGATAGGCTGCTGCCACCCAGGGATTTACAGGTTCGCCGGAAGAGGCCAGCGCCGGTGTGGAAAACAGCAACGCCGCCGCGCCAATCAATGCATTCCGCATCATTTGCGCTCCTTCTTCTTGTACATCGCGAGCATCCGCTCGGTGACGGCAAATCCGCCGAAAATATTCACGCTCGCCAGGACAACGCCGACCAGACCCAGCCATTTGGCCGTCTGCCCACCGTCCGCCTGCGATCCCGCCGCCGCCGCAATCAGCGCCCCGACGATGATCACCGAGCTGATCGCATTGGTCACCGCCATCAGCGGTGTGTGCAGGGCCGGTGTCACCGACCAGACGACATAATAGCCGACAAAACAGGCCATCACGAAAATCGACAGAATTGATATAAAATCCATTGCTAACCCCCTAGTTCGCCAGAAGGCGCTCATTCACAACCTTGCCATCTCTGGTCAGTCTTATGCCGATCGTCACCTCGTCGTCATCGGGCAGCACCGGCCGCTTGGCCTCTTCGTCCCAATAGGCGCTGAGGAAATTATAGAGATTGCGCGAAAACAGCGCCGAGCTGTCCGCTGCCATCATCGCCGCTATATTGCGCGCACCGATAATCTTGACGCCATGTTTCTCGACCACTTGGCCTGCGACGGCGCCCTCGACATTGCCGCCCTGCTCCGCAGCCAGATCGACGATCACGCTGCCGGTCCGCATCGTCGCGATCTGCGCGTCCGAGATCAGGCGCGGCGCGGCGCGGCCGGGGATCAGCGCGGTGGTGATCACAATATCCTGTTTCGCAATATGGCTGGAAACCAGTTCCGCCTGCGCCTTCTGATATTCCTCGCTCATTTCGGTGGCATAGCCGCCCGAACCTTCGCCCTCGATGCCCTCGACCGATTCCACAAAAATCGGTTTGGCGCCGAGCGACTGGATCTGTTCCTTGGTGGCGCTGCGCACATCGGTCGCGCTGACCTGCGCGCCCAGTCGCCGGGCGGTGGCAATCGCCTGCAAACCGGCAACCCCGACCCCCATGACGAAACAGCGTGCCGCCGAAACCGTGCCGGCTGCGGTCATCATCATCGGAAAGACGCGGCCATATTCGTTGGCCGCCAGCAGCACCGCCTTGTAACCCGACAGATTGGATTGCGACGACAATATATCCATCGACTGGGCGCGGGTGATCCGCGGCATGAATTCCATCGCCAGCGCGTCAATGCCCAGCTTGGCATATTCGTCGACCCGCTTGCGCTCGCCGAACGGATTGAGACCGGCGACCAGCCAGGCCCCTTTTTTTATGCCTTTCAGCGATTGCGGATCGGGACCCTGCACGCCCAGCACGATGTCGGCATCCTTGAGCACCGCCTGGCGGGTACCGATGGTCGCGCCCATGTCCTGATAATCGGTATCGGCGACGGCAGCGGATTCACCCGCGCCCTTTTCGACTGCCATGGTCGCACCCAGGGCAATGAACTTCTTGACCGTTTCGGGCGACGCACTGACGCGCGCTTCGCCGTCGGCGAGTTCCTTCAATACCGCAATTTTCACACTAGATTCCAATCCGTTAGGAAATGAGAATGACCACCAATATCGTCACCAGAGCCGTCAGAATCGTCCCGACCTTCAGCAAAGACAGAAATTTCCCGTAAGTTTCCTCGGCGGTGCCCAATTTATCATTCACAGTCATGATTTCCCCAATTTCTTATTTGTAAAACTGACGCGAGGTGTAACCCTATATTACCGGGGGCTCAAGTCTTACCCACCGTCATTTTGGATAGAATTTTTATCGCTCCTTTAATCGGCTCTTTACCGGTTGCCGCTATGAAAATGCTTCATTGTGGGACAATCGGGATAAAAATGGCACTAAACGGCACAAAATTACTGCTGCTGATCGATGATGAGCCGGCGCAATGCCGCTTGATTTCGGCGCTCGCTTCGCGCGCGGGTTTCCGTACGATCTATGCCCGCGACGCGGAGACCGCGATCGCGACGCTCGGCACGCAGGACGGGATGATGCTCGATGCCATCATTCTCGACCACTGGGTGCCGGGATCTGAAGCGACCGAGCTGATTATCGAACTGAAAGCCCGGCGCCCTGCCTTGCCGATCCTGATGCTTACCGCCGTCGGATCGATTGCCGAAGCCGTCGACGCTGTCCGCGCCGGTGCCACGGATTATCTGATCAAGCCGGTCGCTCCCGAATCGATGCTGCAGGCGCTCAACGCCGCCGTCGAATCGTCCAGGGACGACGGCGAGCTGCGCCCGCTCAGCGAAAAAATTTCGGTGCCGCTCGCGTTCGAGGAAATTGTCGGTGCCGCGCCCGCCTTCCGTGCGGCGCTGGCGATCGCCGCAAAGGCCGCGCGTGCGCGCGTGCCGGTGCTGATCGAAGGCGAAGGCGGCGTTGGCAAGGAAGTCATCGCCGATGCCATCCACGCCGCCAGCCCGCGATCGAAAATGCCGATGCTGAAGCTCAATTGCGGCGCCATTACCGGGAATCTGCTTGATTCGATCCTGTTTGGACACGAAAAGGGCGCGTTTACGGGCGCCTTTGACCGCAAGATCGGCCTGCTCCAGCAGGCCGAAGGCGGCACGATATTCCTCGACGAGGTCGACCGGATTCCACCGGAAACCCAGGTCCGCCTGCTGCGCTTCCTGAAACATTCCGATATCCAGCCGCTCGGCAGTCCGAACAGCTTCCAGCTCGACGTACGGGTCATTGCCGCGACCAATCGCACGCTCCAGCGCGAAGTCGAAAAAGACAATTTCCGCGAGGATCTCTTTTATCAGATGAACGTGGTGCAGCTCACCATTCCGCCGCTGCGCGACCGGACCGGCGACATTCCGGCGCTGGCGCGCCATTTTCTGGCTCGCCTTGCGCTCCAGCCGGGCCTGCGCAGTCTGGGCATTACCGACGAAGCGCTCAGCCTGTTGCGCAGCTATCGCTGGCCGGGCAATGTCCGGCAACTCCAGAGCGTATTGTTCCGGGCCGCGGTGATGTGCGATCACAATGCCCTGAGCTGCGAAGAATTTCCCCAGATTGCTTCCTTTGTCGCCGAATCCGGAGACGCCGAGCCGCATCTGATGAACAGTCCGGAAGGCATCGGTATCACGCTCTATTGCGAAGACGGCAATTTGCGACCGCTGGAAGAGATCGAAGCCGATGTCATCCGCCTCGCCATCGGCCACTATCGCGGCCGGATGACCGAAGTCGCCCGGCGTCTGGGTATCGGGCGCTCGACTCTCTATCGCAAGCTGGCCGATCTGGGCATTGACAACGCAGCCTGATTTTTGAGCTTCTGTTGGATTTGACATTTTCGGCCAAATCCAACAGGTTCCCCCTGCCCTTGGGGCCAGGGGGAATCCGTCACCGATCCAACATGCCCATTGATGTTTCTCCCCGCTGGTCTTAAGTCTGGCTTATATGAAAAACATGCTTCCAATTCTTCCATTCGGTGCCGCCCTGTCGCTCGCACTGCTCCTTTCTGCCTGCGGAAAACAGGAAGCGGTCGGCGACGTTCCGTCGAGCGAGGAACTCGCTCGGCAAGCGGATGCCGCGAGCCAGGCCATCCGTGACGAAGCGATTGCCTTGGAAGAGGGGGGCGCGAACACCGCAATCGACCTCACCAGCATGGAAAGCTATACCAATGCCCTGCGCGGCTACTCGATCATGGTCCCGAGCGGCTGGACGGTCGATGAGACAGCCAGCGACGACAATGGCCGGGTGTTCACCGAAACGGCAGGCGGAGGAAAACTCGCGGTCAGTTGGGTAGAAAATCGCGAAGATGCGGCCTGGAGCAAGGCGGTGCAGCAAGTCGAGGACGGCAATGACACCATGCAGGGCAACGCAGTCGGCAAAAATGAATATCGCGCTTCCGGCGTTTTGACCAATGGTCTGAAATCAAGCATGCGGCTGCTCCGCAAACCCGATGGCACAATGGTGGAGGCGCAGGTCAGCTATGCCGTCGACCAAGCCAAGTCTATGGACCCGCTGGCTTCAGCGATCCTGGACAGCCTGACGTTGCAATAACAACAGATCAGCGGTTAAGCTTGGCGCCCAGAAAACTGGGCATCGGACCGTTCCAGCCGTCATCTGCATCATTGCCATCCTGAGCCACAGGCGGCTTTTCTTCCTGCACTTTTGCGGCGCGGGCCGGCTTGTCTGACGCATCATCCCGGCGCGGTTTCTTTGGCCGATCATCCTGCCGGTCCTGCTTCGGCGCATCATCCTGCCGCGGCGCTTTCGCCTTTGCTGATTCCGGCTTGCTCGCAGCAGCCTTTGCCGGCGCAGCTTTTGCGGCTGGTTTTTCTGCCGGCTTCTTGTCCGTTTTCGCCTTGCGCTCCTTGCGGACCGCAATTTTCATACCGGTCAGCTTTTCGATGCTTTCGACATGCTCCGCATCGCTGCGGGTGATGAAGGTGATCGCGACGCCGGTCGCACCGGCACGGCCGGTTCGGCCAATCCGGTGGATATAGTCGTCGGGATGCCAGGGAATATCATAGTTGATAACATGGCTGACGCCCTTGATGTCCAGACCGCGTGCGGCGACATCGGACGCGCACAATATGTTGATTTCACCGGACTTGAACCGGTCCAGTTCTGCCAGACGCGAACTCTGGTCCATGTCACCATGGATCTGTCCGGCATCAAAACCGTCCTTGCGCAGGCTCTGGCAAAGATCACGCACCTCGGTCTTGCGATTGCAGAAGATGATCGCGGTTTCGACGCCTTCATTGTCCAGGAGGTCGACGATCAGCTTGCGCTTGCCTTTGGGAGCGACCTCGATCAGCGATTGATCGATCGAAGTATTGGCCGTCGCGGGCCGCGAAACCTCGATATATTTCGGATTGTTGAGAAACTGGTCCGACAATTTCTTGATCGGTGGCGGCATCGTCGCCGAAAACAGCATGGTCTGACGGGTCGATGGCAATTTCGAACAGATCGATTCGATATCCGGGATGAAGCCCATGTCGAGCATCCGGTCGGCTTCGTCGATGACCAGCAATTCACAGCCCGACATCAAGATCCGTCCGCGATCGAACAGATCCATCAACCGTCCCGGTGTCGCGATCAGCACATCGACGCCTTTTTCCAGCGCCTTGATCTGGTCTCCCATCGACACGCCGCCGATCAGCAGGGCCATGCTGAGATTGTGGTTCTTGCCATATTTCTCGAAATTCTCGGCAACCTGCGCCGCCAGTTCGCGGGTCGGCTCGAGGATCAGCGACCGCGGCATGCGGGCCCGCGACCGGCCATGCGCCAAAATGTCAATCATGGGCAGCACAAAGCTCGCCGTTTTGCCAGTCCCGGTCTGGGCGATGCCGATGATATCTTTCATCATCAAAACGGGAGGTATGGCCTGCGCTTGAATCGGCGTCGGTTCGTCATAGCCAGCCTCGGCTACGGATTTCAACAGTTCTTCAGACAGGCCGAGATCGGCAAATTTCATAGTGGTTCCGGAAAAATATAAGATGCACCCTTGCATCTTGTCTTAGCCTCTCGGGCTGTGCCGGGCAATGATCGCATATCCCGGATTTGTCAAGCTTTCTCGCTTGATCTAGCGTTCCGGGACCAGTTCACGAAATCGTTCAATCTCGCATTTGGCCCCGGTACGCGAATGCAGGATATCGCGGCCGGCACACATTTTGCCATCGCCGGTCTTTTCCACATAGAATCCCGAGTAAAAGCTGCGCGCCTGGCACTTGTCCTCGAGTTGCGCCCTAATTCGCTTCCGGTCCTTGGTCACAAGATCGAGATAGCGATCGGCAAACATCTGTACGCCGAGAATATTGTTCATCGGCAGACACTTGCCGATTTTCTTTTCACGATAAGTTGTGCGCGCGCTTTCTTCCAGAATATCCGCCATCGGAGCCAGAGAATTCGGTCGCCGGCGAGGCACGCGAATAATCACCCGTTTTTCGATCCGAACCTGCGCATAGACGAGCGGACGCTCTGACACATAGATCATTGCCCTGCCTGCCGGCGACAGTTCCACCGGCTGCATCGCGTGCATTTCTGGCACGGACAGCAGCAATATCGCCGTAAGTGAAAGACTCACTATAATCCCTTAACTAACTCTTGCTTTCGCTATATCAGCTGTGATTGAATATCGCATGAACTGGGAGTTGGCCACCCTCCTTGCTCTCGGAATAATTTGCCCCTCCCGGACCAGTCAGATGGTCGAGATGGTGCCACGACGCAGGAACATGAATATGCCCAAAGCAGCAAATTGGCTGGAACAGATGCGCTCGGTCGTGGGGCCGAAGGGCTTTACCACTGCCAACGAAGACATGGCGCCCTGGCTGACCGACTGGCGCGGTCGCTATACCGGCGCGGCAGTTGCCATGGTCTCTCCGGCAAATACCGAGGAAACCGCAGCAATCGTCAAAATTGCGAGCGAAAACGCGGTGGCCATCGTACCGCAAGGCGGCAATAGTGGTATGGTCGGAGGAGCAACTCCCGATATCAGCGGCCAGTCGGTCCTCTTGTCACTCCGCCGCATGAACCGGATTCGGGCGATCGAAGCGGATGGCCAGCTGGTGGTGTGCGAGGCCGGTGTGGTTCTCCAGAATCTGCACGAAGCGCTCGCCGCCGAGGGACAAAGATTCCCGCTGACGCTTGGCGGCAAAGGCTCCGCCACGGTCGGCGGTCTTGTTTCGACAAATGCCGGCGGCACCCAGGTATTGCGCCACGGAACGATGCGCTCGCTGGTCGCCGGGATCGAAGCCGTGCTGCCCGACGGCAGTATTTACGCGGGACTCACAGCCCTGAAAAAGGACAACCGGGGCTATGATCTCAAACAATTGTTCGTTGGCGGAGAAGGCACGCTCGGCATTGTCACCGCCGCGACCTTGAAAACTGTCCCTGCGCTGGTGGATCGCTGTGTGGCCTGGGCCGCAGTGGGCAGCACCGACGCGGCCTATCAGCTGTTCCGCTTTCTCAATGCACGGATTCCGCAGTCGCTGGAAGGCTTTGAGATCATTCCCGAAACATGCCTCGATTCCGTGTTGCGCCATATTCCCGGTACCCGCTCGCCGCTTGCAGGGACGCACGCCTGGCATGTGCTGGTCGAAATCATACGTGACCAGCCCGATGCGCAGGATCCCGGATCGGTCACCGAACATCTGCTGGCCGATGCGATGGAGCAGGGCCTGATCGAAGATGCGACCCTCGCGGCCAGCGAACAACAGGCTGAGGATTTCTGGAAAATCCGCGAATCCATTGCGGAGGCGGAGCGCGCCAGCGGCCCCGCGCTGCAGCATGATATCAGCGTTCCTGTGCCGGGCATGGCCCGCTTCATCGACGAGGCGTCACCCGTGCTTGAAGAAAAGTTTCCGGGTATCAAGATTGCCGCATTCGGACATATGGGAGATGGCAACGTCCACTTTCACGTCAAGGCACCAGAGGGTGTTCAGGCACAAGAATGGATGCGGGATGCTGCGAAACAGATAACACCTCTGGTCCACGATCTTGTGATCGCGGCGGGCGGCTCGATTTCGGCCGAACATGGAATCGGGCAAAACAAGCGCGCAGAACTGGAACGACTGTCTTCCGGTGCGCGCCTTTCCATGCTGCGGGCGATAAAGCTGGCGATTGATCCAAAAAACATTATGAACCCGGGCAAACTCGTTCCCCTTGCGTCAGGTCAGTGAGGCTCTTAAAGCGCAAGACAACTTTTCGGCATCAACAATAATTTTTTCGGAGAATTTGATTATGGCGAGCACGCCGCAAGCACAAGCCCTACCCATGTTCTACAAGGATTTGATTCCGCTCAATTCCAAAGAGCATGCAAAATGGAGGGTCAAACCACTCGACAATGCGTCTTTCATGCAGTCGCAACATGCAATTCCGATCACGTCCGATGAATTTACCAGCGCTGCGCGCAACTATCCGATTGTGTTCTCAGTCGGAGAAAATAGCGTTCCCCTGATTCTCATGGGCCTGAACGAAGGCGTCAACACTTTCATGAACGACCAGGGCCAGTTCAGCGAACCCGCTTATGTTCCCGCATATGTCCGCCGCTATCCATTCATGCTCGCAAAATTGCGTCCCGATGCAGAAGAGCTTTCCTTGTGTTTCGACCCGACAACCGAAGCGGTTGGCGAGTTTGAAGAAGGCGAGGCCCTGTTCGACAACGACCAGCCCACCGAAACCACAAAGGGCATCTTGGGTTTCTGCGAACAGTTTGAGCAGGCAGGCCAGCGGACAGGTCAGTTTGTCCAGGAGCTGGAAAAAATGGGTCTGTTGATGGATGGCGAAGTCTCCATTCAGCAAACGGGCGTCGAAAAACCGTTTATCTATCGCGGCTTCAGGATGGTTGACGAAGAGAAAGTGCGCGATATGCGCGGCGATGAACTCCGCAAGATCAGCCAGAACGGTATCTTGCCTCTGATCTACGCCCATCTCTTCTCGCTGCAATTGATGCGCGAAGTATTTGCAAGACAGGTCCGGGACGGCGAAATGCCGCAAGTTACGGAAGCGCCTTCCGTACAGATTTAAAAAACCGGATCGCCTGCTTCGTCCGGATTGGCCGCGGCAGGAAAATGGGAATAATAATTTTCACCTTTTGGGGCTTGCAACTCATCCCGACAGGTCCCACATATCGGATGTATTGGTCCGTATCCCCCGATCGGATCAATACCGGCATTCCTCTGGAATGCCACCTCCCTGAACCTTGGCCACCTCGCCCTACCGGCGAGGTGGTTTTTTATTGGGAAACTGTCATTCTGCTGCTTCAAGCTGGTCGCGACCGGACAATTGCTCCGCAAGCATCAGGCAGCAATTTCGGATCATTTCCGCGATGGACCGGCTGGCTGCAACCGGCTCGCGCAAATTCTCGTCAAGATACAGGGATCGATCCACTTCGAGCTGGAACGCATGAATATTGCGCGCCGGCTTGCCGTGCCGCTCCAGAATATAGCCGCCTGAATAGGGGTGGTTGGTCTGCACATGATGACCCTGCATCCGGAAATGAACCCCGGCCAGTTCAACATATCGGGAGTGACAGCTCCGCCCGAAGCGGTCGCCGATCACAAATCCGATCTTGCGACGACCTTCGTCGAACACCGGTGGCATGCTGTGCAGGTCTAGCAACAGCGCACAGCCATATGCGGAGCGTATCTGTTCAAGCAAATGCGTCACCATCACATGATAGGGCTCGTGATCCTTCTCCATTCGGTCGATGACATGTTGATGCTGCCATTTTTCACGCCACAAATTGCCCGCGCCGTGCAGCCGGCGCGGCAATAGGCCCAACCCGCCTCTTACTTTCCGGCTTATATTGGGTGTCTGCGCCGAATCCATGCCGGCAACCATGTCCGGATCGATTTCCGTCCGGTTGCGATTCAGGTCTATCCAGGCTCTCGGCTTGCGGGCGATGATCGCCGGAAACCCGGAGGCAATGGCCGATGCAGCCAGCCGGTCTGCATAGCGATCTTCCAGGCGGAGCAAGTGCGATGCAGAAACATTCAGATTGGCGAGAAGCTCAGGTGGATATTCCCGGCCGGCATGGGGTACGCTGACCAGTACCGGGAAGTTGAACGCCGCCACATTGGAAAGGCTGTAGCTGGATGACGCAGACACTATTTTGCCGACGACGGGATTAGCCATGTTTACCCCCGAAAAAACCGGCCTGCACCTTCAAAATAATCCTTGGTCTCGGGAAAAAATTAACCGATTTGCACTTATATGACGGCCTCGGCATAATGGCCGGTCTGAAGTCAGGCATAATCGGGAAGGTGCGACAAAATGATCAGGATTCTCCTCGCGGAAGATGAACAGGCGATGCGTGAGCATCTTACACGCGCACTTGAGAAAGCCAACTATGAAGTTGTTGCGGTAGACCGTGGAACCGCTGCCGTTCCTCTGCTCGACGAACAGAAATTCGATTTGCTGCTGACCGATATTGTGATGCCGGAAATGGATGGAATCGAACTGGCCCAGCATTGTGCGGCCGTCTGTCCCGACACCCAGGTCATGTTTATCACCGGGTTTTCCGGCGTAACATTGCGGGCGGGAGAATCGGTTCCAAAGGCCAAAATATTGTCAAAACCCTTCCATTTGCGGGATCTTGTTCTCGAGGTCGACCGGCTGTTTGAGCCAGACAGCATCAGCGGCCTGAATTAAGCCTTGCGCCAGCGGAAGCGGCTGGCTAGACGGCCTCCAGCGTGGGCGTATAGCTCAGTGGTAGAGCACTTCGTTGACATCGAAGGGGTCGGGAGTTCAACTCTCTCTACGCCCACCATTTCCCGGATATTTTCAGGCAGCAAGAGCTATCGCGGCGCCGGTGTCGCGGCTTGGCGGATGACCGTACCAGCTTGAATAGGCACGCGTAAAAGCGCTCAGTTCACTATACCCCAGCTTGGCGGCTATTTCCGAGAGATTGCGGGTGCCTTCGAGAAAATAGAGATGGCAGGTGTCTCGTCGTACCTGCTCGAGCAGCTGGCGATAGGAAATACCTTCAGCCACCAATTTGCGCCGCAAGGTTCGTTCTGCCATACCAAATGTCATGGCAGCCGCGTCCAGACTCAGGCCCGATTTGTCCAGCAGATACAGTAGATATTCATATGTCAGCTTCGCCAGATTTTCTGGTTCGAATCTGCCGCGCGAGAAGCATAGCTCTTGTTTTCTGGCGGTCGATACAATCGCCGGATTGTGGCTCGCTATCGGTCTGGTCGTGGTCAGATGATGATATTCGAGATAGGTGGACGCCCTGTTGAAATAGCAGGGAATCGGAGGATTGTTCGAATCGGCTTTCGGAAACCCCCTGAATCCTTCCGGCCGCGGATGGGCAAAATGCATCGCTTTGACCGTCTTGAAGCGGCCATCTGCCAGCAATGCTCCGCAATGATAGATCAGGGCAAAAACGATGTGGACGAGATCGGGAGAAACCGTCTGGTCATGGTTCCACATCAAACGGTCGCCGGAAGAGAGCGGCATAATTTTTACGACAGGCCTTCCTCCACCCAGGCGTTGTGCTGCCATGAGATGAAGCAACGCTTCGCCGAAACTGGGTTGAAAATAGGCAGCGTAGCCAGGGTCGGAAAACCCTTTCGGAACCATCTTCTCGCCGATCGCCGAATGAACATCGGCTCGATTCAGTTCTTCCCGGGCCGCAGCACAGAGGCAGGCAATCGAATCGTTAGCCAACTGGCGGCCGGGGTCTCGCAATTCCGGTTCAGAGCATCGCAGCGCGCTCAGAAGTTGCGGCTTGCGAGCCTCGAGAGCGTGGCAGCCGAGATAGGCGCGGTACAGAAACGGAGCCGAGATCTTCAAACCAGTGGATGCCGGATAATCCATGGCAACAAGCTAAGTGCGGACCGGCATCCCGCTCAACCGACTTTCGACAAGTATGCAAATTAGGCGACGAAAATGTCAATTATGGTTAATTTGCGAATAAATGCGGCAAATTCAATACCGGATGACGGAAGCGCCCCAGGTAAATCCACCGCCCATGGCTTCCAGAACCAGCAAATCACCGGCCTTGATTCGACCGTCACGAACCGCTGTATCCAGAGCAAGAGGGACCGATGCTGCCGATGTATTGGCGTGCATGTCGACGGTCTTAATAACCTTTTCCGGAGCCAGGTTAAGCTTCTTTGCGGTTGCATCCAATATGCGGGCGTTTGCCTGATGCGGAACGACCCAGTCGACATCGCCGACCGATTCCCCTGCTTCTTCCAGAACTTCCTTCAACACCGAAGACAGGTTTACAACCGCGTGACGAAATACCTCCCGGCCTTTCATGCGCAGCTTGCCGACGGTCCCCGTCGTGCCGGGGCCACCATCGACATATAATAGCTGGTTATGCGCGCCATCAGCATGCAGCCTGGTGGCAAGAATACCCTTTTCGCTCTCTTCGCCGGCGAGCACGATCGCGCCGGCCCCGTCACCAAAGAGGACGCACGTCCCGCGGTCTTCCCAGTCCAGTATGCGACTGAATGTTTCGGCGCCGATCACCAGCGCATTGTGGGCGCTGCCGGCCCGGATCATGCTGTCCGCTACCGAGAGGGCATAGAGAAATCCCGAACAAACTGCAGCAACGTCAAAGGCCACACAGCCATTGCAGCCGAGTGCATCCTGAACGATGGTTGCCGTCGCCGGGAAGGTCTGGTCGGGTGTAGCCGTCGCGACAATGATCAGATCGATATCGGCGCTGTTGAAACCGGCTGCCAGCATCGCTTTTTCTGCCGCTTCAATGGCAAGGCTGGACGTCGTTTCGTCATCCTCGGCAATATGGCGGAACCGGATCCCGGTCCGTTCGACGATCCATTCGTCGGTCGTATCCACCCGCTTGGCCAAATCGGCATTGGAAACACGGGTTCGCGGCAATGCCGAGCCGGTTCCCTTGATAACCGCACGCCTGGCAGCGGCGGCACTCATTTCGCAACCTCGCCTGCCGGCGCGGCTTCGCTGATTTTTGTCAAGTCTTCGCTGATGCGTTCCAAAATACTATCCTCCACCAGCCGGGCGGCCACTTCAACGGCATTGGCGACGCCTTTTGCATCCGCACTGCCATGGCTCTTTACCACAACTCCGTTCAGCCCCAGAAACACGGCCCCGTTGTGGTTATTGGGGTCGAGCTGGTCGCGCAACATTTCCGTGGCCGGCCGGGATATCAGAAACCCGATTTTGGACCGCAGACTGCTCAAAAAGCTCCGCTTCAGCAGATCGGTGACAAATCGCGCGGTTCCTTCCAGCGCCTTGAGCGCCACATTTCCGGAAAACCCGTCGGTCACGATCACGTCGACCTCGCCGGTCGATATCTTGTCCGCCTCGGTAAATCCGAGAAAATCCATGTGCAATCCGCCGGTATTTTTGAGCGTTGCCGCGGCTTCCTGGATGGTACCCGTGCCCTTTGCTTCTTCCGTCCCGATATTCAGCAGCTTAACCTTGGGGCGGTTAAAGCCGTGCATGATCCGGCTGTAAGCAGCGCCCATGACGGCAAACTGCACCAGATTCCGGCTGTTGCATTCGGTATTGGCGCCAAGGTCCAGCATGACGACATCGGTGTCTTTCATCGTCGGAAGCAATGCCGACAAGGCGGGTCGGTCAATGCCCGGCATAGTGCGCAGCGCCAGTTTCGCAATCGCCATCAGCGCACCGGTATTGCCGGCGCTGACCGCAGCGCTGACCTCGCCGGTTTTCACGGCGTTGACAGCCATGCCCATCGATGTGGTTTTGGAATTGCGCAGCGCCTGCCCCGGCTTGTCATCACCGGACACGACGTCGGGAGCGTGGAGGATTTCGGAAGCGGCGCTGAGATTGGGATGATCTTTCAGCGCTTCACTGATCTGCGCCTCATCGCCAACGAAAAGAAACTGAAATCCGGCGTGACGATGCCGCGCGAGCGCCGCGCCTGCAACCATGACGCGCGGGCCTTCATCTCCGCCCATCGCATCAATCGCGATTCGCGGCCTCATTCCCACCGGTTATTCCCCTTGATTGCGCGTCAGAAGCCTGAAGACTAGCCGATTAAAGATCGGCGGCCAAGACTTCACGGCCATTATAATGGCCACAGGCTCCGCACAAATGGTGCGGCCGCTTCAATTCACCGCAATTCGGGCATTCCTGATAGGCTTCGACCTTCAAAGCATCATGAGACCGGCGCATGCCGCGCTTGGACGGCGTAGTTTTTCTTTTAGGTACAGCCATTGCTAAGCCTGTTCTTTACATTAAAAAATACATAGCATGCTCAATATGCCAATCAGCCAAGTTTATCAAACCAGTCCCTGTTGTTGCAGAGAATCGCTTGGTCTTGGTTCAGCAGATTGCACGCGAAGAGGCGCGTATAATGATTTTCCTGTGCGTTGCAAGCATTGTGCTTCTATAGCGGGACGATAATTTACACATATGGGGAGTGCATTATGATTTTACCGATAACATTGACTGTGGCGGGTGCTGCAGCGCTGATAAATATCTGGCTGATGATTCGCGTGGGGCAGGTGCGGACCAGCGAGAAAATCAGCGTTGGCGATGGCGGCAACGAAAAAGTCATCCGCCGGATGCGGGCCCACAGCAATTATATCGAAAGCGCTCCGTTCGTGCTCGTTCTTGTCGGCGTGATCGAGCTTGCCAGCACCAGCTCTCCCGTCTGGCTGTGGATTGTCGGCGGCCTCTATCTGCTCGGCCGGGTCGCGCACGGCGTGGGCATGGATGACGGCAAATTCGGCAAGGGCCGGATGATCGGTACCATTGTAACGATGCTGACGCTTCTGGGGCTCGGGATCTACGCGATCAGCATTCCCTATGTGATCTGAACACAGTCAGCGAGCCGCTAGCACATCATCCGCGACAAAGGCGTTGGTCTTGCGTTCATAGCCAAACTGGCTGGTCGGGCCATGGCCGGGAATGAAGGTCACGTCGTCGCCCAGCGGCCAAAGCTTCTGGGTGATTGCATTGATCAGATCCTGGTGGTTGCCGCGGGGAAAATCGGTCCGGCCGATCGATCCCTGGAACAGCACATCGCCCACCACCGCCAGCCGTGATGGCTGATGATAGAAAATGACATGGCCCGGCGTATGGCCGGGACAGTGGATGACATCGAGCACCAGATCGCCAACGGTCACCTGGTCGCCATCCTTCAGCCAGCGGTCGGGCTCGAAACTTTTCGCAACCATGCCGTAACGCGCGCCATCTCCATCCAGCTGGTCGATCCAGAAACGGTCGTCCTCGTGCGGGCCTTCGATCGGAATGCCCAGTTCCTCGGCCAGCATGCCCGCCTGCCCGCAATGATCGAGATGACCATGGGTGATGATGATCTTCTCGAGATCGACACCATGTTCCTCGACCGCAGCTTTCAGCCGCGAAAGATCACCGCCCGGATCGCTGAGCGCGGCCTTGTTGGTCTTGGTGCACCAGAGGAGCGTGCAATTTTGCTGGAGTGGCGTGACCGGAATGATCACGGCCTTGAGGGGTGCTTCTGTCATAACAGGCTATTTGGTGGCAATAATCGGAAGTTGCAAGCCGCGTCTTGACTATCCGGTCACAGCCGCCGTCCCGTCCACACTACCCGTCCGATGATATTCACGCTTTCGGCACTGACATCCTTCCAGTCCGGATATTGCGGATTGTCGCTGCGGATGGTCAGTTTTCCGGACGGGCCCATGGCGACACGCTTGACCAGCAGCACATCATCCATGCGCAGCACATAGATGCCGTCACGCAAAGGTCGGGCGGCAGCGCCGTGATCGACCATGATGTCGTCACCATCACCCAGCGTCGGAGCCATGGAGTCGCCATCGACAACGATCAGCGACAGATGGGCGGGATCCGCCCCCAGTCGCCTGAGCCATTTCGGTGCAAAGCCCATCGATTCCGCATATTCGTCATCCGCCAAGGATCCGGGACCAGCGGAAGCACCGACTTGTAGCTGCCGGATCCGGAGCAGTCCGTCGGAACGGTCGCGGTGTTTCTCGGGCAAGGCGCGAGCGGCGGGCG
>TARA_R110002094_G_scaffold167951_1_pt1 | contig 34480 bp, 35 predicted proteins | sample TARA_R110002094 | Tara Oceans TARA_R110002094 (sample SAMEA4397409) | marine metagenome | biome: Polar Biome; feature: [MIX] marine epipelagic wind mixed layer (ENVO:01000061); material: water (ENVO:00002006), including particulate matter (ENVO:01000060) such as... | depth 10-100 m
TTATTTAATATCAGTGTTTTACGTTTATGGACGGAAACTAGATAGAGCTCTTTCTTCCAAACACTTATGGACCATGACATTGGACCAAGAGCGTATCGTTCCCGAGCTAGTTTGTTGGCAGTTGAACTGTGCACCATGGGTCAAATCGTGGTTTCGTAGAGAGACTCAAGGCGGCATCATGGATGCGATTCAGTCACGAACACTCAAGACTTTGACGTTGCCGGTTCCGCCGCTTGTTGAACAGTTAGAAATAACCAAAAGACACTCATCTATAAGTGATCGGATAAGGCTGGAGGAACAGACTTTGGAAAAGCTCAAAAAACAAAAGTCTGGCCTGATGTACGACCTGTTGACCGGCGAGGTTCCCGTGAGCGTCGAGTCTAGGGAAGAGCGTGTTGTCGAAACCGTCTAGCTATCAAGGAGCGATAATCTGTGCCAACCATTAAAGAACAAAAACTGCTTTATCATCTGACAAGCCTGAATAATATTGGGTCGATTTTGGACAATGGCTTGCAGCCACGAGCGGGTTTGCAAGAGTTCCACGATGTCGCCGATGCGGAGATTTTAGGCGGCCGAGGTGAGCATGGACTGGAGAATTACGTCCCTTTTCACTGGTTCTCACGAAACCCCTTTGACGGGCGTGTTCAAAAAGATCGGCCAAATGAAGAATTCGTTTTGATTACAGTGCGGCGCGCCCTTGCCGAGGGAAATAGCTGGAAGATACTGCCAAAGCATCCTTTAGCCAGACAGGAGTTTAGATTTTACGATTACCAAGAGGGTTTTGAGCTGGTTAACTGGGATTTGATGCAGGAAAGGGACTATCACGACTCTGACTGTAAAAGTGTCTGTATGGCGGAGTGTTTATCGCCGGAACCTGTCAGTCCTTCAGGTTTTTTTAAGTTGTATGTGCCAAATGAAACGGTGCGAGACAAGGTTCTTAAAGAGGTCAGCAGTCGAAACCTGGCGCTTGACGTAGTTGTAAACAGAGGCATGTTCTGCTGATGGCATACACGAACCTGAATCCCGAGAAGGCCCTGATATGGCGGATAACCCATCGTCGGAACCTGCCGTGGATTCTGGTTAATGGTCTGCATGCAGGCAACAGCGCTGCCCGTTCAACGGACTGGGTGACCATCGGTAACCAGGAACTGATCGACCGTCGAGCACATCGTGTGGTGCCGCTGCCACCGGGTGGCATGCTGAATGACTACGTGCCGTTTTACTTCACGCCGTTTTCCCCGATGTTGTACAACATCTATACCGGTCGTGGCGGTGTTGCTCGCGTTGCGAATGCGGATATCGTGATTCTGGTTTCTAGCTTGCACCGGGTTGTAGAGCTGGGGCTGCCTTATGTTTTTACTGACCGCCATGCTTACACCATGACGGCAAATTACTACAATGACCCCATAAACCTGAATGCCATCGACTGGCCGTTGTTGCAACAGCGAAACTTCCAGCGCGACCCGAACGACCCGGAGAAGGTCGAACGCTACCAGGCCGAGGCTCTGGTTCATGGGCAGATGCCCATCCAGGCGCTGTTGGGTGCAGTGTGCTATACCCCGCAGGTACAGCAGGAATTGCAAGAACAGGCGGCCAGATTAGGTGTCCAATTGGATATCCACTGTATACCTCAGTGGTACTTTTGAGTTGAACGGTCATTCTTGGGAGAGTGCAATGATCAGTTACACCACCGGAAACCTACTCGACGCCGACGTAGAGGCGCTGGTGAACACCGTCAATACGGTTGGTGTGATGGGTAAGGGGATCGCACTGATGTTCAAGGAGCGTTTCCCGACCAATATGGTGGCCTACGCCAAGGCGTGTAAGGATGGGGAGGTTCAAACTGGACGGATGTTTGTCACTGAAACCGGTGAACTGATGGGTCCACGCTGGATTGTTAACTTCCCGACCAAGCAGCATTGGCGCGCCAAGTCCCGGATGGAATGGATCATCGACGGGCTTGCTGACCTGCGTCGTTTCATCGAAGACAATCAAGTACGCTCCATCGCCATTCCTCCCCTGGGCGCCGGTAACGGCGGCCTGAAATGGGCCGATGTGAAACCTCATATCGATCAGGCACTCGGTGATCTCGAAGGTGTGGAGATTGTCGTTTATGAGCCGACCAGCCGATATCAGAACGTCGCCAAAAAAAGAGGTGTGGAAAAACTGACGCCGGCCCGCGCCCTAATTGCTGAGTTGGTACGCCGTTACTGGGTGCTGGGGATGGAGTGCAGCTTTCTGGAAATCCAAAAACTGGCCTGGTTCCTGGAACGGGCCATCGAAGCCGAAGGCCTGGACAACCCCCTGGATTTGCGTTTTGAGGCCAAACATTACGGCCCTTACGCCGACCGGTTGCGCCATCTTCTGGACGCACTGGACGGCAGTTATCTGAAAAGCGAAAAGCGCATCAGCGACAGTGATCCCTTGGATACCATCTGGTTCAACGATACCCAGCGTGACAGGGTGGCGCTGTATCTGAAAACGGAAGCCAGCGCCTACTTGCCAGCGCTTGAAAAGACCACACGTTTGATTGATGGCTTTGAGTCGCCCTTTGGGTTGGAGCTCTTATCCACAGTAGACTGGTTGTTAGCCGAAGAGCATGTCGAGCCAGAGCCGTCGGCACTGCTGAAAGGTGTAAGCCACTGGTCAGAGGGAGACTTTGCAGCCCAGCGCAAGCTTAGATTGTTCGACCTTCCGAAACTTGAACTAGCCCTGAACCGTCTGCAACAGGTTCCGTTGCAGCAAGCAGTGTGAATAATGTATCGGAAGAACAATAATGAGTGAGTACACGGAGGTTGAGCAGCCGTTTCTGCAGCAATTGAAAGCACTTGGTTGGGAGATCATCGACCAGGGCCAGGAGATTCCGTCCGACCCGACGCGTAGTCATCGTGCAAGCTTTCGCCAGTGGTTGCTACCCGACGTGTTCACCAAGGCAGTGGCATCGCTGAACCAGGGTGCCAGAGGACATACCTGGCTGACGGACAAGCAGCTTGTGGACTTGCAGGAGCAGGTACTTCGGCAACCTAATCGCACCTTGCTTGAAGCCAACGAAGCGGTACAGAAGCTGCTATTCAAGGCCCAGGTGGATACCAACGAAGAGACCGGTGAGCAGGATCCGGTCGTTAAACTGATTGATTTCGATACACCGGCGAACAATCACTTTCTGGCTATCAACCAATTCCGTATAGACACTCCCGGTTGTGTTAAGCAGTTCATCATCCCTGACATTGTGCTGTTCGTGAACGGGATTCCGCTGGCCGTTGTGGAGTGCAAGAAGGGCGGGCCCACTTGCGCCAATCCTATGGCCGAAGCTTTTGTCCAGTTGCAGCGTTATATGAACCGGCGCGAAGACACCGCACGCCAGGGCCTGAAGGAAGGCGAGCCTCGCCTGTTTCACAGTAATTTGTTGTTGATTCGGTCCAGTGGTATGGAGGCCGACTATGGCACCATCACTTCTGGCGAAGAGCACTTCTACCCGTGGAAAACTCTATGGCCCCGCGATGACTCCGACGCAGCTGAGGGGATGAATGCCCAGCATCGACTGATCGAGGGGATGCTCAATAAAACGAACCTGCTGAGCATTCTGCGTACATCGTCGGTGTATATGGATACTGACGGAGGACCGCGAATCAAGGTGGTATGCCGCTATCAGCAATTCCGCGCCGCCAATAGAATTATTGAGCGCCTGCGCCACGGCGAGACAGCAGAAGACAGGAGCGGGGTGGTCTGGCACACGCAGGGTTCGGGTAAGAGTCTGACCATGGTGTTTGTAGCGCGCATGCTGCGAGCGTCGAAAGACCTGAATGACTACAAATTGGTGCTGATCAATGATCGTACCGACTTGGAAGAACAGCTGGCCAAAACGGCGACGCTTATCGGCGGGCGCGTCAACGTGATTGAAAGTCGGCAGGCCCTTCGCTGGGATCTGGCCTCGGACCAGTCCGACATCAACATGGTGATGGCACATAAGTTCCAGATTGCCGATCAGAGCCTGCCGATTTCCGTAGCTGAGGCCTTGGGTACCTACCAGGCGATTCCGGGTAAGGAGACCTTTGGGGTGGTCAATCGCTCCTCCCGCATCGTGCTGATGATCGATGAAGCCCACCGTACCCAGAGTTCCGAGTTGGGGGAGAATATCTTTGAGGCGTTCCCCAATGCCGCTCGCATTGCGTTTACCGGAACGCCGCTGATTACCGAACGCCACGGTGAAAAACGCACAGTGAAGCGATTCGGTGAGTACATCGATAAGTACAAACTGATGGATGCGGTTGAAGATGGCACCACGTTGCAGATTCTCTATGAGGGTCGAACCTCGGACGCCGCGTTGAACGAAAAACACGTCTTCGATACAAAGTTTGAAAACCTGTTCAGAGATCGCTCTGAAGAGGAACTGCTGGCTATCAAGAAAAAGTACGGTGCCACGGGCGACATTCTGGAGGCCGAACAGCGTATCGAGGCTGTTGCCAGGGACCTAGTAGCTCACTACCTGGCTCATATCTTTCCTAATGGTTTTAAGGCACAGGTGGTTTGCCACTCCAAGCTGGCAGCGGTGCGCTACCAGAAAGCTATTCATCAGGCTTTAGCCGATACGCTTGAGGTGATGAGGGCAGAGTCAGCACTGGATGAAGAGAGAATTCGCCAAATCGAGTTTCTGAAGGCAGCAGTGGTAATTTCCGGCGATGGCACCAACGAAGCAGCCTATATCACCGAGGCCCGTAGACAAGCTCGTGCCTGGAATGCGGTCGATAATTTCTGCAAGCCCTTTGCCTTTGATGACCCCGACAAACCCTACACTGGCATCGCATTTTTGGTGGTCTGTGACATGCTGCTTACTGGCTTTGATGCGCCCGTTGAGCAGGTAATGTATCTGGACAAAAAGATCCGTGAGCACACTCTACTGCAAGCCATTGCGCGCACCAACCGGGTGAAAAAGGGCAAGCAACGGGGCTATGTAGTCGATTACGTTGGCCTGACGCACAAGCTCACTGAGGCTTTGACGCTGTACGCTGCTACGGATGAACAGCAGGAACTGGCCAGTGGGCTGAAGAACATTACCTCCGAGGTTCCGGTGCTGCAGGAGCGGTACCAGCGGCTTCTAAACCTGTTCACCGATAACAAGGTCCGGCAGATTCAGGCGTTCGTTGAGGGGGAGCTGCCTTCAGTTGAAGATGATGCGGCTGTGGTCCATGAGGCAGTGAAGCTGCTAAAGGATGAAAAGCTTCGGGCGGACTTTGACGTTTACCTCAAAAAGTTCCTGAGCAGCCTGGATATCATTCTGCCCCATACCGCGGGCCAGCCATATCGGGTTCCCGCAAAGCGAATGGGTTACATCCAGCGGGTGGCAAAGGAACGCTACAAAGACGATACGTTGAGCTTAGGCGATGCCGGACAGAAGGTGCGGGATCTGATCAACGAACACCTGATCAGCCTTGGGATCAATCCTAAAGTGCCGCCGGTGGAGTTGTTGTCAGAGGATTTTCTCGATCAGCTCAATGCGCACGCCGGGGGAAATGCCGAAGCTAAGGCCAGCGAGATGGAGCACGCAATCCGCAAGCACTGCACCGTGCACCATGACGAAGACCCAGCCTTCTATAAAAGCCTTTCGGAAAAGGTTGAGCAGCTGATCGATCGCCATCAGGGTGAATGGGAAAAGCTGGCTGAAGAGCTGCAGAACCTTCGTAAAGTAGCCGTAGAGGGCCGTCAACAGGGCGAAGCTGGCATGAGTAGGGAGGCGACGACCTTCTATGAGCATATCGCCAATGAAGCCTTCGAGGATGGTGTTGTTCCTCCGGAAGCGAACGCGAAGATGAAAGCCCTGATGGAAGCAATTGTCGATACGCTTCAGCACAGCATCGGCAGCATCGACTTTTGGAACAATGCCGATAAACAGAAGAGGACACGTAGCGAGATCAAGACCGCGCTTACCCTAACCGGAATCTCTGAGCTAAAATCCCGCCGGGAACGCATCGCTGTCGAGATCATGAAGCTGGCTAAGAACCGTCACGATGCCTTGCTGAAAAGCTCAGAGAATCAATAAGGAAACCGATGACACCAAGACGCGTCCGAGACATTGAGTATCAGTTATTGCCAGGAAGCCAGCGTAAAACGACGGATATCGTTATTGAACGTAATGGGCAAATAGTCGTACGCCCGCCAGTGGGCTACACACCGGAACAAGTGGACTCGCTGGTGGAAAGTAAACGCCTTTGGATCTACCGAAATTTGGCCGAGTGGAAGGATTTGAACGCCACGGCCGTGGCGCGAGAGTGGGTCAATGGCGAAACCTTTCTCTACCTGGGTGGTGCGTATCGGCTGAGTCTGGTGTCTAGTCAGGACGAATCTCTGAAGCTGAAAGATGGACGTTTCTGCCTCAGTCGTGACTTGATTAAGCAAGGTGGCACACAAGCGGCAAGAACTGCTTTTGAACAGTTCTATGCCGACAAGGGACAACAACGGTTTGCCGACCGGGTAGCTTATTTCGCCCCGAAAGTGGGTGTTGAAATCAGCTCAATCCGGGTTAAGGACATGGGCTACCGTTGGGCCAGCTGCGGGCGCAGCGGATCCTTGAATTTCCACTGGAAGTGCATGATGGCACCGCCGAAGATAATCGACTACTTTGTTGTTCATGAGCTTTGTCACTTCCACCACCGCAACCACACTGATGCTTTCTGGAATGAGGTAGACAAGGTCTTACCGGACTGGCGCGAGCGAAAGGAGTGGCTGCGAAAGCGGGGCGCGAGCTTGGACATTTAAGGCGTGATCACGGGTAAAATGCCCCATTATATGGAATGCCACCGTTACTGAGGGCCAGTCCGAACAGCAGAAGAGGAACGAGCATTGAGAACTCTCGAGGTTATTCTGGCATCCGAGAAACCTGAGCTTGTTGATGCTGCAAAACGAAAAGCCGCAGACATCCTCGACGAGATGGAATCAGAATGTCTGCTGGAGAGCGCCGGTGGTCAGGCTCTGGATTCCAAGACCCACCAGGAATGAAAGAGCTCGTCTCCCCCAGACACGTAGGTGTGAACCTCCCGGCCATTCCAATCCAACGCCAAAACTTCTAGAGCCGCCTGCTGAAGATCGGCATCCAGCGTCCTCAGCCTATCCAACTCGAACGGCCAGTGACTGGCATTATAAAGACCCAGCAGGAAGCGCCTGATATGGCGGGCCTGGCCACCACCACTATGAGTGGCGTTGATCAGCCGTTTTAGAGCAGGAAGCCCCGACTCCTCCCGCTGTTGCCTCCGCTTTTCTTCCTGTTCCAATAAAAGGAGAAAGCTGTCGGGAAGCATGGCTGTTTTGTCCGTCATGTGCATAACCTCATATCGACTTCACGATTATGCTGCCATGGACGACGCGGAAGGCACGGCTGCCAAACTGCCCGTTTTGGGCAAGAACACCGGTTTGGCCCAAATCTATTTCGGACCGCCATTGTGGCGGGGCGCTCTCTTCCGGAATTTGCGCTTTGCGAATTCTTCCAAACGGTCAGCGTTTTGGTAAGCCATCACGCAGATAACAAGCACAACTGCGACAAAGCTCAAGAATGCAGTCAGGGTGGTAGATAGATTCAGCATATTCAGGTCTCCAATGGTTGATTGCCCTAACAGGGCATTTCGTTGGTTTCAGGCCAGAGCATCGGTCTGTCTTTGTTCTTTGGCGACAGATGCAATCAAATGTCGCGAGCAACTCAGCATTTCCTGGATCTCGCTGTAGCTGTGGCCACTGCGCAGAAGGCTGGCGATGTGCTGCCTGCGCTTCAGGTCTGGCTGCCGCCCTTGGTACTTGCCCTCCGTTTTGGCTATATGGATGCCCTGGAACTGGCGGCGCCGGCGGTCTTCGTAGTCTTTTCGAGCCACGGCAGCCAGCATGTCGAGCATCATGGCGTTTACTGCCCGGAGAATGGAGTCGGTGAATCCGGTGTCATCTTTCTTTTCCAGGGCGAGCCAGCTGGTCGGTAACTCCGGGGAAACAATGGCCAATCGCTTGGCGGCTAGCTTTTGCTTGAGCGAGTCCCAGTCACTCTGTTTGAGGCGGGCTAGCCGGTCGATCTGTTCGACCACCACAATGTCGCCATCACCGGAATCCGCAATCAACTTCATAAGCTCGGGGCGGTGCAAAGTAGCGCCGGACACGTTCTCCACATAGAAAGCCGCAATGCGCTGACCATGGTTGGCTGCGAACTGTATCAGTGACTCCCGGGCTCGCTCCGCATTCTGTTCCTGAGTCGATGCTCGCAGGTAGGCTCGAATAAACATCCTCTTCCGCTCCTCAGTCCGTTATAAGTGGTTCTCTCTGGCCGGTCTGGTTTAGGTGGTTCTGTTGGTCGCTACTGGGCTAGAACACCTGGTTCTCCTGAGCTGTACCCATAAGGAACCGCATCACCTCTTGTCCTCCACTCGCTCGAGTATTGCGCTGCCGCTGGTCATATCGTGTCCAAGAACTCCCCGAATGGGTCATCCTCTCTGATTATCGGATTGACCGGGAAATCATCGAACGGATTGTCAGTGCATCCTTGGTGGCCGGGGTTGGTTGAGCAGTGGCTAGATCCGCTTGCTTTCCCTTCACCGCCTCGATTAAAGGAAGCCGTTTTCTGCTCGAACTCAGGAAACCTGATTTCCTCGTTCGGTCCCTTGGCAAAAACTGCCTTGTAAGCATCGACTGCAGCCAGGGTAAAGCGCTTGAACAGTGCCACTATCCAGAGCACGAACAGTAAGCGCCATGCCCAAAGCGAAGTATCCGCGCCCCTAACTGCGATCTCCGCAATGCCGATGGTTACAAGCCCTACCGCTACGATGCTTGCTGTTCTCTTCATAGTCGCTGCCCTTGGTAGCTCTTAATTTCCAAGCTACCAGAACCTGAGAAAATGCAAGTTTTACCGATGTCAGGCTGCAGTGGCCCGCCTCACCAGCCAAGGTAGTTTCACCATACTGTAGGTATCATTTGTCATCCCCATCAGATCATCCCGATCCAGGTGTGGAACCATTAGAGCATTGCCTTGGTATCGAACTCGTGGATAGTCGGATGGCTGGAAGACACCGTGCGGAAGGTCATCTTCATCACCCAGCCACTGTCTGAGCCGCAGATCAATAAACCAGCCCTGTTGGAGTTCAATCCAGCAGTGGGGAGAAGTGGTCATGCGGCTCAGGCGGTCCTCGGCGCCCCCCACCCGGCACTGATGGAAAACACCATGCTCGTCCAGAATCTTACTGATCACATAGGTCATGCAGTCGCTATCAATTCTGGCTTCCTCAAGCTGTAGCAATGCGAACTCAAGCTCATCGTGCCAGTCGCTCATGACTGCGGCTCCTTGAACATCAGTTGGATGCCTTGTTCGTACAAAACCGGGTAGGGGACGGGCTCGCCATCTCGAATCACAGTATTCGGTGGGAAGTACATCACCATCCAGGGCGGCATGGCGGCACTGACAGCGCCATAGAATTCATCTGTTGGAAAGGCGGGGTCATGACCTGACTGCAGAAATACCAGTCGGGAGTATTCCTCAGGGTGGTTGGCCGCAATGTTGTAGCTGCCTGCCGCTTCGCCCCCGATGACGTAGCCGGGTGTCTTCCACTGATTCGGGTGTTGGATGTTGTAAACGACTACACATTGACCCACACCGCAGCCGTATTCGTCGCTTTCAATAGACCACAGTATCAGTGGGTGACCGTCGATTTCTGGCGCTTTCACATCGCCGAGCTTGGCGGCAGTCAGCCCCATGTCACTAGATACTTTCTCGATGGCCTGATCCACTAAAGCCACATATTGCTCGTGTGCCTGCATCTCGGAACCAGCCATTGATGCTGGCATCCATCCCATAAGACTGGGCCTGGCTGAAGGTTTGTCCGGAGTCACCATAATGTCGGCGGCATTGAACAGAAACGTCTGGGTACCGGACAGATGTCGAAGCGGCGCATCGAATGAAGTCGCCAGGCTGGCGAGATCCAATAATGGCACCAACATGCCTTTGCTGTAGGAGCGGGTACCATCCTCAGAATCCCGCAAATCCATATCGTAGATACCACCGGCTCTCGCCAGGTTCAAAGCCCGAGATTCTTCCGAATAGTAAGCTCGTGGGGTGGCCGCGCAGCCAGCCAGAGTCGCGGCCAATATCGCTGTAGTTAAGGGTACTAACTTTTTCATTATTTCCTCCTGCTTTCATTAAATATTCTCATGAGGTTGATAATATGCAAGAGGAAATCTAAAAATAATCTATATAAATCAATAGTTTGTTCTGACAGGACAAAGTTCGGATTCGGACGCGGTGAAAAGTTGGCGGGGCCGGCATTTATTTGGCTATAAAAGAAAATGGCACTTCTTGATCAACAGAGGTTATCTATAGAAAGCGTCGCCGCAATTACTCGCGAATCACTTTACGAAGAGGTCTGGGCCGAGCCTGTCTCCAGGGTAGCGCCGCGCTATGGGATCTCAGGTGTTGCATTGGGGAAGGTGTGTCGCAAGCACAAAGTACCTTTGCCACCGCGAGGGTACTGGGCAAAAATCAATGCCGGACATACACCGAAAAAGCTCCCGCTTCCTACCGCCAAGGAGTTTGAAAATTACTCCCTGCCTCTCAGTAGATCGCGCACCTGTGACCCCAATAACCCCGATGCCTCGCGGAAAAAGGCCACCACCGCCCAAGAGCGGATAGGGTTTGTCGATGTACCAGAAGTGCTGGAGTCACCGCACCCCTTGATAAGGACGGCATCCAAGCGACTGAGGCGAAAGACCGGGTGGGACAACTATAAGGGCCTGCGCTCAGCGCCAGGAGAAATATTCCATTTCGAAGTAACTCGTGATGCGATCGATAGGGCGCTATTGATATGCGACACACTGATAAAAGCTCTTGAACGTCAGGGCATGAAGGTGTGGGTAGATCCTGAGAAGAATCGTACCCTGATAGGACTGGGTGAAACCTCTTTGCCAATAGCTATTAGCGAGCATGTTGCCAGGACCAAGCATGAGGCAACCACAGCGGAGAAAAAGGCAATTGAGCGCTGGCAACGCTCTCCGAATCGCTGGGGAGCTGGTTACCACTATCCAAGGCCACCTGACTACGACTACCACCCTACCGGGAAACTGACGATTTCAATCGGCGGCTATCCTTCCAGAAGTTGGGGGGATACGCCAAAGACCTTGCTGGAGCAAAGACTGCACCAAGTTGTTGCCGGTGCATTGGACCTGATTGAAGAGCAGCGCATCCGAACTGAAGAACAGGAACGCAGGCGCCTGGCATGGCAAAAGGCAAAAGATCGGCACGACCGACAGGTGGAGCTCCGAAAACAGGAGCTGGAGCAACTTGAGAAATTGAAGACGAACGCTACGCAGTGGCTGGAAGCTGAACGGTTACGACAATATATCGAAGCGGTAGAACAGGCTGCGGTCCAGAATGGGGAGCTCAGCGAGGAAATCAGCGACTGGATTAGCTGGGCGCGGATCAAGGCAGATTGTATTGATCCGTTGGTACCTGTATCGGATGCTATTCTGGATGGCCCTGAACCACGGTCGTCGGGTTACTATTACTGACATTGAGTGGGTTACTGATGAGACAATTTGTTATTTGCTTTGATGATCGCGAGACAGCACCTGATAGGATCGACTGTATAGCAGCAGGTTTGGGGATCACCTCAGCACAGCTCATCAAGCGCTTCATAGGTGAAGGTTTGGCTGCCATTGACCCTATAACGGGGGAAGCGGTGCCAGGGGAGAATCTGGAGGATTTTCTGGTGAAGAATGAGGTTTTAAACGCGAGACCTGAAGACGAACCAGCCTACGAGCCGTTTAACCAGCTTGGGTAATAGCGCTTGACAGTTTCTTGGGGTAGGAGGCACGTATCCGAATAGAAGAAGAGCTCGCAGCCATCGCACTGAAGTTATCCGAACTTGAGAGGGAAAAGGCTGCCCTTCTTTCCCGGAGGAACGAGCTTCATCGCACTGCGCAACAATCCACAGTAACGCAGCTGAAACCTGATCAAAAAGCTGAATTGTTCCGGAAGCTCTTTCGCGGCAGACAGGATGTCTATGCGGTCCGCTGGACGGGTTCCAGTGGCCGTTCCGGCTATGCCGTGGCCTGCGAAAATGAATGGGTTCCGGGCACCTGTCAGAAACCCCGGATCAAGTGCGGCGAGTGCCCGCACAAAAAATTCAAACCTCTGGATTTCAATGCAGTGTATGACCACCTGTCCGGCAAGCATGTCGCAGGGTTATACCCTTTGCTGCCGGACAGTTCCTGTTATCTGCTGGCTGTAGATTTTGATAAGGAGGACTGGAGAGCAGATGTTCGTGCGCTGGCCCAGGCTTGTCGTGATGAAGGTGTCCCTTATCTTGTAGAGATCTCCCGGTCCGGTGCGGGTGCCCACCTATGGGTCTTCTTTTCGGACGCCGTTCCAGCCTGGTCCGCGAGGGCTTTGGGGTTCAAGCTGCTGGACAAAGCCATGGAACGCCACCCGGGCCTGTCCTTCGATTCTTATGACCGGCTATTCCCCAACCAGGATACGATGCCCGATGGTGGATTTGGCAATTTGATTGCCCTTCCGCTTCAGCATGAGGCGCGAAGTCGTGGATGTACTGTATTCGTCGACGATAAGCTAACCCCGTATCCGGATCAGTGGGCGCTACTTAGTCAGCAAAAGACCGTTTCGCCGGCTCAGCTTCGAGATATGGTTGGAAATGAGCCTGATTCCGATGCGATAGCAGAAGTTGCGTTGCCGTGGGAACAAGCTTTACCGGTCGATACAGGGATAATTTCAGGATGTCCCGAGAGCATCACGCTTACCCTGGCCAATCACATTTATATGAAGTTGTCAGACATACCAGGGACACTGGCGGCACGAATAAAGCGCATGGCGAGCTTTGCCAATCCAGTATTTTTCAAAACCCAGGCACTTCGATTTTCAACTCATGGCATCCCTCGTTACATATCCTGTGCCCGGATTGAGCAAGGTTATATCTCGGTACCGAGAGGCTGTTTTGATGATCTTCAGGCATTGTTGCGCGAACAGGGAATAACGGTAGAAATCGATGACCGCAGAATGCCCGGCCAGTTGCTGCCGGAAGTCAGCCTGAAAGCAACGCTGCGTCGTGATCAGAAAAAGGCTGTGACGGCGCTTGCCGATCACGATACCGGAATACTTCATGCTCCGACCGCTTTCGGCAAAACCGTAACCGCTATTGGTATTGTGGCCAAGCGGCAGGTAAACACGCTGATCCTCACTCACAGTCGTCAGTTACTGGATCAATGGAAGGAGCGTCTGGAAACCTTCATTGAGGGTGCATCCGTGGGTGTGATTGGCGGTGGCAAAAAGAAACCTACTGGTCAGATCGACGTTGCCACCTATCAAAGCCTGATCAACAAGAAAGATAATACGGTCTCAAATAAAGTCCGGGAATACGGGCAGGTCATCATCGATGAATGCCATCACATTTCAGCTCCCCGTTATGAGATGCTGCTTAACGAAGTCAGCGCCCGATATGTTGTAGGCCTCACCGCAACGCCTGACCGTCAGGATGGCCACCAAAAAATCATGTTTATGGTCGCAGGACCCGTTCGCCATAAAGTCAGGGCTGAACATGGGTCTAAGTTTGTCCAGCGTGTCATCGTTCGAGAACGTCATGAAACGCCACCGACGGATATCTTTCAGAATAATGATGAACGACCACACATAGCATCGGTTTACCGTTGGCTCGCCCAGAGCAATGCCCGGAATCAGGATATTGTTCAGGATGTCGTACGCTGCGTACAAAACCAGGCCAACTGTCTTTTGCTGACCGAACGACGAGAACATGCTGAGACGCTGGCAACATTGTTGGAAGCTGAGTCTATATCGTCGGTTGTTTTGCGCGGCGGGATGCGAGTCAAGGAACGCCGGGCTGCCGAATCGCAGTTGCACGAAGCTCAGGTTATTGTTGCAACCGGGAAATACATTGGTGAAGGTTTTGACTTGCCTCGGCTGGACACTTTGTTTCTGGCCCTGCCCATAGCCTGGAAAGGAACACTGTCGCAGTATGCTGGCAGGATTCACCGGGATGCCGACGGTAAGCAGGAAGTTACTGTCTACGACTACCTGGACAACAGCCTGCCAATGCTTGAACGCATGTTCCGAAAGCGCGAGAAAGGTTACAAGGCGATGGGATACCAGTTTGCCCAATCCGAGCCGCAAACCCGGCTGCTGTAACTTTCCAAAGAAAGGGGAAACATGGCTGAAACGAAAAGTGCTTCAGGCCTGCTTTAGTGGCAGGACGTGAGGCTTTACACGTTTCACATTTTTCGCTTCCTGCTCATAGGCACGATGACGAACATCCCATAACTCAACTGTGTGCTGAATATTCAGCCAGAACTCCGCAGTATTCCCCAAAGCCGCTGCGAGCTTGATGGCCATGGGTGCTGTCAGCGTGCCTTTGTCATGCGCAATCCGGCTGAGTGTATTTCTGTGCACACCCATTGCTTCGGCAAGTTCACTGATTTCTATATTCATCGGTTCCAGAAACTCGGTGACCAGCATTTCGCCAACGGTCACTGGACGACGTTTTGTATTCCTCATTACCATAACCTCCTCTAGCCCTTGTAAACATGCGGGTCTAGATATGTATCTTGGGCGGTGCCATCTTCCCAGCGAAAAATCAGGCGATACTGCTTGTTAACCCGAATAGAACACCATCCAGACAGGTTTCCCTGCAAATGTTCAAAACGGTTACCCGGCGGAATCCTCAAGTCTGACTCCTGCGTCGCGGCATCCAGAATCTGAATCTTTCTGAACAGAGCGCCTTCAATAGTGCTGGGTATTTTCTTGTGGCTTTGGTCTACGTCGTAGAACGCCTCTAGCCATATATCCCTGAATTCAACCGCCATAGTTACCTGATCGCTTTTTAATCATTTTATGCACAACAACGTTGTGCGTCAAGTCCGTTCAAAATGAGAACAGATCCGTAGAAAACGATGTCACTATAGTTTTGTTTGGCAGAAGGGGCTGAAAGAGCGATCTCAAGGCGCTGGTTTCATAGAGATAAAAACGTATACAAGGCTCCCAGTTTCCCACTTATCCCAGTTTAAAATGGGTCGTCAGGAGCCGATGAAGAGGAAATTTGCCAATATTTACACTTTTTTCGCAAATTTCTGCACTCCGAGAGTGCTCCGAAAAATTTACAAGCTATTGTTTTTATAAGATAATAAATATTCTGCATCAGGAAGTAATCAGAACGTTTTGTCTCAGAGCTGGAAGGCACCGTCGAATTTTTGGAAATTTTATTGAGTAATCGCTCAAAAATAACTAGAGTACTGGACAGGCTAAAAAACCAACGCAAACGTCCAGGACCTTTAAACGATGAATCCCGAGATTGATTACTACTTCACCTGCATTTCCCCGTTTACCTATCTTGGTCACCGGGCCTTTCTGGAGACGGCCCGCACCGCGAGTGCCAGGGTCAATTTCAAACCCGTCAAGCTGGCAAGAGTATTTGCCAATTCCGGCGCAAAGCCCGTTCCGGAACGTCCGGTATGCCGCCAGGATTACCGCTTGCTGGAAATTGAACGGTGGGCCAGGAAACGGGATTTGCCCGTGAATCTGAAGCCCGCGCATTTTCCAACAGATCCTGGGCTAGCCGACCGTTGCGTGATTGCTCTTCAGGAAGCCGGTGAAGATCCCGGTGAATTTGTACAGCGCGCCTTGGCAGCGTGTTGGGCCGAGGAGAAAAATATCGCTGACGAAGTGGTAATTGGTGACATCCTGACCAGTCTGCAACACGATGCCGAAGCCGTGATCCGGTCAGCTAACTCAACCGATGTCGCTGACCAGTATGATCGCAACAGTGACGAGGCCGTGGAACGGGGCGTATTGGGTGCGCCGGCCTACCTTTTGAACGGCGAGCAGTTCTGGGGGCAGGACCGGATTGAGTTGTTGGCGGAGACTCTCGACTTGGAACCCGGAGCCCAGTGATGATTGATCTTTATTACTGGCCGACACCCAATGGCCACAAGATCACCATATTTCTTGAAGAGGCAGGGCTGGATTACCGTATTCACCCGGTTGATATCAGTGCTGGCGATCAGTTCAAACCAGACTTTCTCGCTTTCTCACCGAACAATCGGATGCCGGCCATCATTGACCAGAATCCGGGAGACGACCTTGGCCCCGTCACCGTGTTCGAATCTGGCGCCATACTCCTGTATCTCGCAGAAAAGACGGGGCAATTGATCCCTTCCGATTTGCGCAAGCGGAAGGCAGTGTTGGAATGGCTGATGTGGCAAATGGGAGGACTGGGGCCGATGGCAGGTCAGAACCATCATTTCGTACAGTATGCACCGGAGCAGATCCCTTATGCGATAAACCGTTACGTCAATGAAACCAATCGTCTGTATGGTGTACTCAATACCCGTCTGCGTGGTCGGGACTGGGTTGCCGGCGATTACTCCATTGCAGATATCGCCATCTATCCCTGGATCGTCCCTCATGAGCGGCAACAGCAAACGCTGTCCGACTTTCCCTACCTCGAGCGTTGGTTCTGCTTGATGCAAGAGCGTCCGGCGGTGATTGCTGCCTATGAAAAAGGCGCGCCTTGGTCTGGTCGCCCGACGGTCACCGATGAAGGAAAAAAACGGCTGTTTGGCCAAACAGCAGGTGGCAACAAACAAGATGGCGCCGATTCGTGACGCGTTCGACCAAAGTTTACAAAGCAATCATTAGGCACTGTCGCCTATGGAAGCTTGTACCAAAAAAAGGAAGCCAGCCGACTTCCCTTGTCTGCTCCAGTTCCGGGTTTCTATTAGCCGGTTTTGCGCCACGTGTCCTGACCAGCCAGTTTCAGAGCCTCGGTATGACTCCGGTTGCTCAGGAAATCCGGCCGCGGTTTATTGCCACAGAACGGCGCCTGAAGCTGGTTTTCCACACTGTTGTAAACAAAGAACAGGTTGCTGCGGGGCAGGGCCGGCTTTTTCAAGGCAAAAAAATCCCGGGCCTGGCCCGGGAATCAAGGATTCCGGAGAACTTATCCGGTAAAGGCCAGATTTTCTGCATCCAGTTGCATCAGGTTCTTGCTGGGGCTGAGCATGCTGGCCCCGTGGCTCTGGGCACGGGGCAACAACCGCTGGAAATAGAACTCGGCGGTGGCCAGTTTGGCCTGGTAGAAGCCGGCCGATGCCTCGCCGCCGTTATCGAGCCTATCCACAGCCACGGCGGCCTGGCGTAGCCAGATATAGGCCATGGTGACGTAACCGCTGTACATCAGGAAATCGTAGGCGGCGGAGCTGACCACATCCCGATCCCTGCGGGCGGCCAGCATGATCCGCACGGTCAGCAGATTCCACTGGCCAGTCAGCTTGAGCAGCTCCAGGGCCCAGGGCCGCAGCCGTTTATCGGTCAGGTGCTTGCGGGCAAAGTTGGCAATGTTCAGGGTGAATTCACGCACCGCGCCGCCCCGGGTCATGAGCAAGACCTTGCGGCCAAGCAGGTCCAGGGCCTGGATGCCGGTGGTGCCTTCGTACAGGGTGGCAATGCGGGTATCCCGGACAATCTGCTCCATGCCGTGTTCACGGATATAGCCGTGGCCGCCGAATACCTGCACTCCCAGGTTAGCCGCCTCGTAACCGAGTTCGGTCAGAAAACCCTTGAGGATCGGGGTGAGGAAACCGAGTTTGTCGTCGTACTTCTCCGCCTTTTTGTGATCCCCATCGGTAAAGCCCTCCACCATATGATCCGCCAGACGGGCGGCGTAGTAGAGCATCGCCCGTCCTCCCTCGGCAATGGCCTTCTGGGTCAGCAGCATACGCCGTACATCGGCGTGGTGGATCAGGCGGTCGGCCACCTGATCCGGTTCTTTTTTGCCGGAGAGGGCGCGCATGGAGCGGCGGTCTTTGGCGTACTCCAGTGCCCACTGATACGACAGCTCCGCGGGACCGACACCCTGAATCGCGGTGCCGATGCGGGCGGTGTTCATGAAGGTGAACATGCAATTGAGGCCCTCGTTCTCGGGCCCGATCAGAAAACCGGTGGCCTCATCGAAATTCAGCACACAGGTGGCCGAGGCCTTGATGCCCATTTTCTTTTCCAGACTGCTGCACACCACAGAATTGCGTTTGCCTGCGCCACCCTCGTTGTCTGGCAGGAATTTGGGAACGATAAACAGGCTGATACCCCGTGTGCCTCTTGGTGCCTCCGGCAGTCGGGCCAACACGATATGAACAATATTCTCGGTCAGGTCGTGGTCCCCGGAAGAAATGAATATCTTGGTGCCGATGAGCCGGTAGCTGCCATCGGCCTGGGGTTCGGCTCTGGTTTTCACCTGTCCGAGATCGGTGCCGCACTGGGGCTCGGTCAGGCACATGGTGCCGGCCCAGCGACCTTCCGTCAGTGGCGCCAGGTAGGTCTGTTTCTGGTTCTCGGAGCCGTGCAGGAAAATCGTGTTCATGGCGCCCAGGGACAAACCGGGATACATCGAAAAAGGCCAGTTGGCGGTGCCCATCATTTCCTGTTTCAGCAGGCCCAGGGACGCGGGCAGACCCTGGCCTCCAAATTCCTCCGGGGCCGAGAGCCCCTGCCAGCCACCCATGGCGTATTGCAGATAGGCTTCCCGGTAGCCTGCCGGTGTGGTTACCTGACCATTCGCAAGCGTGCATCCTTCTTCATCTCCCGAGAGATACAGGGGGCTCAGTACCTGCTCGCAGAATTTTCCACACTCAGTGAGTATGGCTTCCACGATATCCGGCGTGGCGTTTTCACCATTGGCCAGGGTGGCGTAATGGCGCGGGTAGTCGAACACCTCGTTCAGCAGAAACTTCATGTCGCGCAGGGGCGCCTTGTAAACCGGCATAGCGGAATCCTCTGTATCTGTCCGGGAATCAGTCAGGGGCGACAATCGCCCGTTTCTGTTGTTGTACGCCATTCCCCAGGCACTGCCATTGACGAAAACCGCTGACAGGAATGTCAGAACGGACAATTGGCCGAACTGACGGAACCGGCGTCGGTGGCTTCAGGGAATGATCGTTACCGACCGGGCCGGCGTATTTCTCAGCGCCCATGCCATCTCAAAAACCGATCAGAGAGTGTAAAAGTCATGCAAAGCCTGCTAACTGTGATTTCGGAACGCATACCGGCACCTGTACTCTGGCCAGCACCTATACTATGGACATTATCTTCAGCTCTGCTGCTGAGCGGCTGCGCTGGTCCATCGCTCGATGATTACGCAGACAGGACCCCTGAACTGGTACCCGAAGCGTTCTTCACCGGCGAACTTTCGGCCCGTGGCGTGGTCAGGAACTTTTCCGGGGAGGTCATTCGCACCTTTGACGCGGACATTACCGCTACCTGGGATGACGACGGGGTGGGAACCCTGGGTGAAGTGTTCCGTTTCAACGATGGTGAGGTCCAGACCCGGGTCTGGACCCTGACACCTTCCGATGAAGGCTACCACGCCTCGGCCGGTGATGTGGTTGAGTCCGGAACCATGCGCTGGCGCGGCAACGCGATTCACATGAACTATGTGCTCCGCGTGTCATACGGCGACGGTACGCTGGACGTGCGGATGGATGACTGGATGCACCTGATCACACCAGACACGTTGATCAATCAGACCACCATGACTAAATGGGGAATTGATGTGGGTGAAGTGGTGCTGGTTATCCGGAAAATGTGATAACGATTAACCGATTAACCGATTAACCGATTAACCGATTAACCGATTAACCGATTAACCGGGAAGAGCCTGGAAATGCTATGTGGAAACAGTGGTTGATTGCGTTGGTGCTGGTAGTCTCGGCGGTCGCGGGTGCGTTTGTGTACCAGAACCTGGGCGGCGGAACCGAGGTTCAGGGCGGCGGGGAGCGTCCGGCCATTGCGGTCAATACGATCCTTCCACGGCTGGAAACGGTTCAGGATGTGGTCAGGGCGGTTGGCAGCCTGAAGGCCCTGAACGCGGTGGAACTCACCACTGAACTCAGCGGCAGGGTCGTGGCCCTGAATCTTGGGACGGGTCGCCGGGTAGAGCAGGGCGAGGTGTTGTTGCGCCTGGATGATCGCCAGGCCAGGGCCGATCTGCAGGTGATCGAAGCTCAGCTGGCGGATGCCCGCCGGCAACATGAGCGGGCGCAGCGGTTGCGCTCCAACCACAGTATTTCCCAGTCTGAGGTGGATGCACTGAGGACAGCGGTGGATGTGGCTGAGGCCCAGCGTCAGTCGGCAAGGGTCCGTCTGGAAAATCACCGTATTGAAGCGCCGTTTACCGGTGTGGTTGGCCTGAGTGATATCAGCGTAGGCGCCTATATTACCTCCGGAACTACGGTAACCTCCCTGGACACCACGGATCGGATGGAGCTCGGCTTTTCGATTCCCGAACGCTTTCTCGGTCAGGTGAGTCTTGGCCAACCGGTAAAGGGCACGTCTCCGGCCTATCCGGACCAACCATTTTCCGGTCAACTCGCTGAACTTGGGTCGCGGGTCAGTGAGCTGAGCCGGTCGTTGCCGGTACGCGCGCTGATTGATAACCCGGACGGGTTGCTCCGGCCGGGGCAGTTCATGTCGGCCACGCTCACCCTTCGGGAACGGCAGGCCCTGGTGATTCCGGAGCAGGCAGTGAAGGTCCGGGGTGATGAGCAGTATGTTTTTGTTGCGGAAGACGGGGTGGCCCGGCGGGTCTCTGTTATTTTGGGTTCCCGCATGCCGGGCCTGGTCGAGGTTGCCAGCGGGCTTGGGGAAGACGATCCGGTCATTGTCACCGGCCAGGACCGTCTCAGCAGCGGCGACCGGATTCGGGTGTTGGAGGATGACAGGGCCATTCCCGATAACCGTTTTGTGACCGCCAGGGACTCGTAATTTGTGATTCTCTCAGACCTTTCCATCAAGCGACCGGTTTTTGCCACCGTACTCAGCCTGTTGATTGTGGTGTTCGGACTGGCGGCATTGCTGGGTCTGCCGGTGCGAGAGTACCCGGATATCGACCCGCCCGTGGTGTCCATATCCACCGATTACACCGGCGCGGCGGCTGAAGTGGTGGATACCCAGATCACCCAGGTGATCGAAGGTGCAATCAGTGGTATTGAGGGCATCCGTTCCATCGAATCCTCAACCGAGCAGGGCGAGTCCCGGACCAGTATCGAGTTTTCCACCGCCCGGGATGTGGATATCGCCGCCAACGATGTGCGCGATGCGGTGTCACGGGTTGCCAACCAGCTACCGGATGAAGCGGATCCCCCGGTGGTGCAAAAGGCAGATTCCGACGCCCGACCGATGATGTGGGTCACCCTGCGCAGTGATGTCTGGGACAGTGCCGAGCTGAGTGATTTTGCCGACCGCGTTCTGGCAGACCGGTTGTCGGTTCTTGACGGCGTCGCCGATGTCCGCATTGGCGGTGAACGCCGGTATGCCATCCGGGTCTGGCTTGACCAGGAGCGACTGGCTGCCCGCGATATCACCGTGGCGGAGGTGGAGCGGGCGTTGCGAGCCAATAACGTTGAGCTGCCAGCCGGTTCGGTGGATTCCTCCACCCGTAATTTTACGGTTCGGGCCGAGGGGCGTCTGTCGAACGTTGAGGAGTTCCGGGAGCTTGTGGTTCGCCGGGATGGCAACGATCTGCTGCGCCTGGGTGAGGTGGCGAATGTTCAGATGGGTGTCGAGTCCGATGTCAGCCGCCTGCGCGCCAACGGCCAGACCGCCATCGGCATGGGCGTTATCCGCCAGTCCAAGGCCAATACCGTAGCGGTATCCGATGCCGTTCGGGCCGAGCTTGAGAAAATCCGGGAAATCCTGCCGCCGGAAGTGACCATTGCCGAAAGCTACGATGAATCCATTTTTATCCGGGCCTCCATACAGGAGGTGGTCACCACGCTCGCCATCGCCGTTGCCCTGGTTATCCTGGTTATTTTCCTGTTCCTGCGCTCCTGGCGGGCCACCCTGATTCCGGCAGTGACCATTCCGGTCGCGGTTATTGGTGCGTTTATTGGTCTGGGCTTTCTCGGGTTCTCCATCAACGTTCTCACCCTGCTGGCAGTGATTCTTGCCATTGGCCTGGTGGTGGACGATGCCATCGTGATGCTGGAGAACATCCAGCGCCGGATCGATGAGGGTGAGCCGCCTCTGCTTGCCGCTTACCGGGGCGCAAAACAGGTCGCTTTTGCGGTCATTGCCACCACACTGACGCTCGTGGCGGTGTTTGTTCCTATCTCGTTCATGGGGGGCAACATCGGCCGGTTGTTTGCCGAATTCGGCTTTACCCTGGCGGCGGCGGTGGTGTTCTCCAGTGTGGTGGCGCTGACCCTGGCACCGATGCTGTGCTCCAGGTGGCTCAGGCACAGCCCGGAATCGGCCGAGGGGCACCGTCTATGGGCCGCCAGTGAAAAAGCTCTGAATGGGCTTACCAACGGTTATAGAAGGCTGCTGCAGTTTTCCCTGAACCAGCCCGGACTGCTGCTGGGTCTTGGCATGGTCGGACTGGTGATTGCGGTGGTGGTATATCCGAAGCTGCCCCAGGAACTGGGGCCCACGGAAGACCGTGGCGTGATTATCATGCCCACCAGCGCCCCGAGGGGGTCGACGGTCGAGTACACCGATCACTATGTCCGCCAGGTAGAGCAGCGGCTTCTTCCTTATCTGGATGAGGGCATCGCCAATCGGCTGCTGGCCATCGTCGGGTTTCGGGACGATGAAGACACTGCGTTCCTGATTATGGGGCTGGTGCCCTGGGAGCAGCGGGACATCAAACAGCAAGAGGTCGCCAGTGAAATAAGAAAGAAACTGGCTGACGTTTCAGGTATCCGGACCCTGGCGGTAAACCCGCCGGGCCTGGGTCAGCGAGGATTCAGCCAGCCGGTTGAGTTCGTGATTGCCGGCCCGGACTACGAATCGGTCCTGGCCTGGAGTGACGAGATTGTCGAGCGGGCCAGGGAAAACCCGAATCTTCAGAACCTTGATACAGACTTTGAACTTACCCGGCCGGAACTGAGGGTCTCCATTGACCGCGAACGGGCCGCCGATCTGGACATTACCATCGAGGATGTGGGGCTGACACTCCAAACCATGCTGGCGTCCCGACAGGTCACCACTTACCTCGACCGTGGCCGTGAGTACGATGTGATCATCCAGGCAGAAGATGCCAACCGAGCAACGCCGGCAGACCTCGGGCAAATTTTTTTGCGGCCCCGAGAGGGTGGCAACCTGATCCCGCTGCAGGCGCTGGTTTCGGTGCAAGAGATGGGTGCCAATCCGGACCTGCGCCGTATTGACCGGCTTCCGGCGGTAGTTATCAGTGCCTCTCTCGCTGACGGCTACGATCTCGGCTCTGCCCTCGCGTATCTGAACAACCTGGCTGTGGATAACCTGCCACCGGAAGCGCGGGTCAGTTACAGGGGCCTGAGCCGGGAATTCCAGGAGTCCTCGGCCGCAATTTATGTCACCTTCGTTCTGGCGTTTGTCATCGTTTTCCTGGTACTGGCGGCGCAGTTTGAAAGCTGGATTCATCCGTTGATCATCATGCTCCCGGTGCCTCTGGCGGTCACCGGTGCCCTGCTGGCCCTGTGGTGGGCGGGGATCAGTCTCAACATCTACAGCCAGATCGGAATCATCATGTTGCTGGGGCTGATGGCCAAGAACGGCATATTGATTGTGGAATTTGCCAACCAGTTGCGAGATAAGGGCTACGAGGTGCGGGATGCGATTCTTGAGGGTGCCTGCCTGCGGTTCCGTCCGGTGCTGATGACCACCATTTCAACCGTGTTCGGTGCGGTTCCCCTGGTGATTGCCACCGGTGCCGGGGCCGAGAGCCGGGCGGCCATCGGCATGGTGATTCTGGGTGGTTTGATCTTTGCCACCACGCTGACCCTGTTCATCATTCCGGTGCTGTACAATTTGCTGGCCCGGTTTGCCAAGTCCTCCAATGCCGTGGAAAAGGAACTGGAACGCCAGGCCGCTGGCCTCTCCGGTGGCACCGGGCTGGCAGCAGCACCCCGGAACCGTGCTGACGATTTCTGAGGGCGCCGGCCTTGCAAGCTGCACCAAAACAGGATTTTTCATGGCAACACACAGTCAGTTCCGTTTGCTTGGTCAGCGCCGGTTTCTGCCGTTCTACCTGACACAGTTTTCCGGCGCCTTCAACGACAACCTGTTCAAGAACGCCCTGTTGCTGTTGATTACCTACAGCGCCGGGGACCTGATGGGCCTGTCGGTGAATGTCGTGGTCAATCTCGCCGCCTTCCTGTTCATTCTGCCGTTCTTTCTGTTTTCCGGCATCGCCGGGGAAATGGCGGACCGCTATGAAAAAGCCCGGATCATCCGGAATGTCAAACTGGCGGAAATCGTGATCATGTCCGTTGCAGCGCTCGGGCTCTGGTTTGGATGGTACGAACTGCTGCTGGTCCTGCTGTTCCTGATGGGTGGCCAGTCCACGTTTTTCGGCCCGGTGAAATACGCCATCCTGCCCCAGGTGCTGGCAGATGACGAACTGGTGGGTGGCAATGGTCTGGTGGGCATGGGCACCTTCGTGGCGATCCTGCTGGGCACCATTGCAGCAGGCCTGCTGATGGGGTTTGAGACCGCCGCCAGGCTGACGGCGGTTGCCGTGGTGGTGATGGCGGTGCTGGGGTATCTGGCGGCGCGCCAGGTTCCGGCAACCGGGCCCGATGTTTCCGGCATTGCGGTTCGCTTCCGGCCGGTGCTGGAAACCCGGAATCTGATGACCGTGGCGGCGGAGCGACGTCAGGTCCTGCTGGCGGTACTGGCGATTTCCTGGTTCTGGTTTCTTGGCGCCGCCTACCTGACCCAGTTTCCCAACTTTGCCCGCACCAACCTGCTGGGTGATGAAACGGTGGTGACGCTGCTGCTGGCCATGTTCACTGTTGGTATCGCCATCGGTTCCATGCTGTGCGAACGGCTCACCAAACACCGGATTACCCTGGCCCCCGTGCCCTGGGGCGCCCTTGGTCTGAGTCTTCTGGGAATGGATCTGTACTTCGCGGTTCCGGACGATCCGGTTGCCTCCACCTGGTGGACCCTGGTAACCGACCCGGTTTACCTGAGAGTCCTGCTGGATCTGGCCGGCATCGGGGTATGCGGCGGTCTGTTCATCGTGCCCCTGTATGCCTTTATCCAGCATGAAACCCCGCGAACCAAACGCGCCCGGATTATCGCCGCACTGAATGTGATCAATGCTCTGTTCATGGTGGTCAGTGCCCTGGCCGGCATTGTGGTCCTTGGTCTGCTTGAAGTGAGCATTCCGGGCTTTTTCCTGTTGTTGTCATTGCTGAACGGAGTGGTCTTGGTGGTGGTATGGCAACTGCGGCGCAAAACCGCGGCTCATTCTGTGGATAATTAGTTGGACAACCTACGGACAAACCCTGGACCACCTACAGATATATAAATAAAAACAATACGTTAAGGTGTTACCTTGGGTGGTTGACAAGTAGTCTTGCATGTGGATAACTTTCTTGAAAACTTTTCTGAGAAGAGCGATACAAGCCTATGAAAAGGCGCAAATTTCGGTTTTCCACTATTCGCTGAATCGGTAAAAAAGCGGCCCCTTGCCCCCTGTGGTAACCGGCCAGCTTTCAACCGTGATTTTATCTGGTTAAAATTTGCACATTCCGACTGCATTTTCCCGGGTGAGGCGTTATACTCGCCGCCCTGTTTTTGTACCTTTTTTTCAGCCCGATTTCCGAGGTGAGCTGTGGATTTTCCGACCCGTTTCGATGTCATTGTCATTGGTGGTGGTCATGCCGGTACCGAAGCCGCACTGGCGGCTGCGCGCATGGGTTCGCAAACCCTGCTGCTGACCCACAACATTGAGACCCTGGGCCAGATGTCCTGTAACCCGGCCATTGGCGGTATTGGCAAGAGCCATCTGGTGAAGGAAATCGACGCACTGGGCGGCGCCATGGCAGAAGCCACCGACCAGGCCGGTATCCAGTTCCGGGTACTGAACAGCCGCAAAGGGCCGGCCGTCCGTGCCACCCGTGCCCAGGCCGACCGGGTTCTGTACAAGGCGGCCATCCGCCATACCCTGGAAAGCCAGCCGAACCTGACGCTGTTCCAGCAGGCGGCGGACGACCTGATTGTGGAAAACGACCAGGTGACCGGCGTGGTGACCCAGACCGGTATCCGCTTCAACGCCCGGACCGTGGTGCTGACCACCGGGACCTTCCTCGGCGGGGTTATCCACATCGGTATGCAACACCATGCCGGCGGCCGTGCCGGCGATGCCCCGGCCAATGCCCTGGCCAAACGCCTGCGGGAACTGCCGTTCAATGTCGGCCGCCTGAAAACCGGCACGCCGCCGCGGATTGATGCCCGGTCTGTGGATTTCTCGGTCATGCAGGAGCAGTGGGGTGATGACCCGACGCCGGTGATGTCCTTTATCGGCAGCCGCAGCCAGCATCCGGAACAGGTTTGCTGTTATGTGACCCGAACCACCGAACAGACCCACGATATTATCCGCAGCGGTTTCGACCGTTCGCCGATGTTTGCCGGCAGTATTGAAGGCGTGGGTCCTCGCTACTGCCCTTCCATCGAGGACAAGGTCAACCGCTTTGCCGACAAGGATTCGCATCAGATTTTTGTGGAGCCGGAAGGTCTGACCACCAACGAGCTGTATCCGAATGGCATTTCCACCAGCCTGCCGTTTGATATCCAGCTGGCGGCGGTGCGTTCAATCCCGGGGTTCGAGAATGCCCACATAACCCGGCCGGGTTATGCCATTGAATACGACTATCTGAACCCGCAGGACCTGCGTCACACCCTGGAAACCAAGTTCATCCAGGGTCTGTACTTCGCTGGCCAGATCAACGGCACCACCGGCTACGAGGAGGCCGGTGCCCAGGGTCTGTTAGCGGGAATCAACGCGGCCCTGCGGTCCCAGGATAAAGACGAGTGGTACCCGCGCCGGGATGAAGCCTATCTGGGCGTGCTGGTGGATGACCTGATCACTATGGGCACCTCCGAGCCCTACCGTATGTTCACCAGCCGTGCCGAGTACCGGCTGATCCTGCGCGAAGACAACGCTGATCTGCGTCTGACCGAAACCGGCCGCAAGCTGGGCTTGGTGAATGATGAACGCTGGCAGAAATTCAATGACAAGCGTGAGGCCATCGCCACCGAGCGCAGCCGTCTCGAAGCCACCCGGATTCATCCGAACACCGAGGCTGGTAAGAGAGCGAATGGCGTCCTCAAGCAGCCGATGACCCGGGATCAGTCCCTGGCGGAACTGCTACGGCGCCCGGAAATCGTATACAGCCACATTGCCGAGATTGGTGCTGAGAAGGCAGAAGACCCGGTGGTGGCGGATCAGGTGGAAATCGAGATCAAGTACGAAGGCTATATCTCCCGCCAGACCGATGAAATAGCGCGTTTACGCCGGAACGAGAACACTGCGCTGCCGGTGGATCTAAACTATGACGTGATTGGCGGCTTGTCCAACGAGATCAGGCAGAAACTCCAGACTGTTCGTCCGGAGACAGTGGCCCAGGCCTCCCGCATCCAGGGCGTGACCCCGGCAGCGGTGAGCCAGATCCTGGTGCATCTGAAAAAGCGCGACCTGCTGCGCAAACAGACGGCCTGACCCATGCCCATGACCAACGCACTCTGGCAGGGCCAGCTCCGGGACGGGCTGGCCGCAATGGAACTCTCCCTGACCAAGAGCCAGCAGCAACAACTGCTGGCGTTTCTCGGTCTGCTCAATAAATGGAACCGGGCCTACAACCTCACCGCCGTGCGTGATGAACGTGTGATGGTGTCGCGGCAACTGCTCGACAGCCTGAGCATCCTGCCCTGGGTCACCACCGAGCATCTGCTGGATGCAGGCGCCGGTGGCGGCCTGCCCGGAATTCCCCTGGCCATCGCCCTGCCCGCAAAGCGGTTTACCCTGCTCGACAGCAACGGCAAGAAAACCCGTTTTCTCAACCAGTGTGTGCTGGAGCTGGGCCTGGGCAACGTTGAAGTGATTCATGGCCGGGCGGAAGACTGCAGCCCTGAAGAGCCCTTCACCCAGATCAGCAGCCGGGCCTTCACTGCGCTGGAGAATCTGGTGAACTGGTGCGGCGATCTGCTGGCAAATGAGGGTGAGTTCCTTGCCATGAAAGGTCAGTTTCCGGATGATGAAGTGGCTGCCCTCCCGGCGGGCTGGCAGGTAAAATCCAGCCACTCCCTGGATGTTCCCGGTGCCGGTGGCGAACGCCATCTGGTGGTGATCGCCCGAGCCGGGAATTCCCGGTAGTTCGGCAGTTGAATTTCTGAACCGCTAACCCATAAACAAGGAGGCAGGACATGGCGCGCGTGATTGCAGTGACCAATCAGAAAGGCGGTGTGGGCAAAACCACCACCTGCGTCAACCTTGCTGCCTCCCTGGCCGCCACCAAACGCCGGGTGCTGCTGGTGGATATGGACCCCCAGGGCAACGCCACCATGGGCAGCGGTGTCGATAAAAATGCCCTGGAGCTGTCTGGCTACGACATGCTGACCAAGCGGGCCGGCGCCGCCGAGGTGATCATCCCCGCCGAAGCGTCCGGCTTCGATATCCTGCCGGCCAACGGCGACCTGACCGCCGCTGAAGTCGAGCTGATGAACGAAATTGGCCGTGAGCACCGTCTGCGTCTTGCCCTCAATACCCTTCGCGACAACTACGATTACATCCTCATCGATTGCCCACCCTCGCTCAGCCTGTTGACGGTGAATGCCCTCTCGGCGGCAGACTCGGTGCTGATTCCCATGCAGTGTGAATACTACGCACTGGAAGGACTGGCCGCGCTGATGAACACCGTTGAGCAGATCCAGGAAACGGTTAACCCGAATCTGCAGGTGGAAGGTATTCTGCGCACCATGTATGACCCCCGGAACAGCCTGACTCTCGATGTGTCCGGTCAGCTGAGTGAGTACTTCGGCGACAAGGTGTATCGTGCAGTGATTCCCCGCAACGTCCGTCTGGCCGAGGCGCCCAGTTATGGGGTTCCGGCCCTGAAATACGACCGGGCCTCCAAAGGAGCCATCGCCTATCTGGCCCTGGCCGGCGAGATGGTTCGCCGCCACGGTTCAAAAAAGACATCCGCACCGGTTGCGGTGTAACATACCGCCCTGTCACTCACTGAAGCACGACGATTTTCAACGGGAAGAATGACTGACACCATGGCGGCTAAGAAACGAGGATTGGGTGAACGCGGACTGGGCGCCCTGCTGGCGGGCTCCAGGGTCAATCTGGACCCGGAGCTGAAGGACCACGACGGTGAGCTCCGCGAAGTCCCTATCGACCTGATCCAGCGTGGCCGTTTCCAGCCCCGGCGCGATATGGACCCGGCCGCCCTGCAGGAACTGGCCGATTCCATTCGTCAGCAAGGGGTGATGCAGCCGGTGGTGGTTCGCCCCATCGCCGAAGGTCGCTATGAACTGATTGCGGGTGAGCGCCGCTGGCGTGCCACCCAGATGGCCAGCCTGGACAGCATCCCCGCCATCATCCGGGATGTTCCGGACGAAGCCGCCATCGCCATGGCGCTGATCGAGAACATTCAGCGCGAGAATCTCAATCCTATTGAAGAAGCCTTTGCCCTGCAGCGTTTGCAGGACGAGTTCGGCCTGACCCAGGCCCAGGTGGCCGAGGCGGTTGGTAAATCCCGGACCACCATTACCAACCTGCTGCGCCTGATCGGGCTCTCCGAAGACGTCCGTATCATGCTGGAGCATGGCGATCTGGAGATGGGCCACGGCCGCGCGATGCTGACCCTGGTGCCGGAATTACAGATGCAGGTGGCGAAACAGGTGGTGGCGAAATCCCTGTCCGTTCGCCAGACCGAGGCCCTGGTGCGCCGGGTCCAGCAGGAAACGCCGGACAGTAAATCCCGGAAAAAAGGCGCGCTGGATCCCAATATCCGGGCGTTGCAGGACGATCTGGCCGAACGGCTTGGCGCCCGGGTGTCCATTGACCATGGCCAGCGTGGCAAAGGCAAACTGGTCATCGAATACAGTTCCCTGGACGAACTTGACGGTATTTTGGGCCACATCAAATAAAACGTTGGGGTTTTGTAGGTCTTCCGACCCCCTACGAAAGTTCGTATCCCTCCACGCACACAACATGTAGTGGTGAAAAACTGAACGGGCGCCTATTTGTGACTAAAATTGCCAAGACCCAGTTATTACGCCGCTTTTGACGGATCAGCCGGTGCCCGGTTTTGTTGATTCGTGCACATTGAACACATATAATCTGCGGCGCTCGTATCGGTGCATTTGCTTACTTTTTAGACGACATCGACCGAAAAGCACCGTACTCCCGGGACGAACATGACGAAGGCAGCTTCAGGCGGTATTGGCCGCCCGCCCATCGCACGATGGTTTGTAATAGAAAGTGTGGCACTGGTCTTCGTTAGCCTGGCGTTTCTCTTGCGAGGTCAGGTTTCCGGTTATTCGGCGCTGCTGGGCGGACTTATCTTTCTGATCCCCCATGGTTATTTTGCGCTCAAGGCATTCCGCTACGCCGGCGCGCGGTCTGCCAGGAAGATCATGACGTCTTTTTACCAGGGTGAGGCCGGCAAGCTCATCCTGTGCGCCATCCTCTTCACGATGGTGTTCAAATGGATTCAGCCGCTTGATATCGCGGCACTTTTTTTAACATTTGCGATCATGCTGGTCACCAACTGGTTGACACCGCTTCTGGCGGGCAGCAATACGCAGCAAAGCTAACTGGACCTGGGAAACCGTTATGGCAGGAAGTGCATCCGAATATATCCAGCATCACCTCCAGAACCTGACGTATGGCAAGTTGCCTGCGGGTTATGAACGTGCCGACGGCACGGTACTGCAGGAAGCGCAGTGGACTATGGCCCACAATGCGGCTGAAGCATCCGATATGGGGTTCATGGCGCTGCACGTCGATTCCCTCGGCTGGTCCGTCGCCCTGGGTCTGATTTTCCTGTTCATTTTCCGACTGGCGGCCAAGCGCGTCACATCCGGCCAGCCCGGTGGGCTGCAGAACTTCGTTGAAGTGATGGTCGAGTTTGTCGATAACAGCGTGAAGGAAACCTTCCACGGCAAGAACAAGGTTATCGCGCCGCTGGCACTGACCATTTTTTGCTGGGTGTTCCTGATGAACCTCATGGATCTGGTGCCGGTCGATTTCCTGCCCGAACTGTTCAAGCTGATGGGTCTGGAATACATGAAGGTGGTTCCGACCACAGACGTGAACGTGACACTGGGCATGTCTCTGTCGGTGTTTGCGCTGATCATCTACTACAGTGTAAAAGTAAAAGGTGTGGGTGGTTTCCTGGGCGAACTGACGCTGCACCCCTTCTCCTCTGACAACCTGTTCCTGAAGATCCTGCTGGTGCCGGTAAACTTCCTGCTTGAGGGCGTGAGCCTGTTAGCAAAGCCGGTATCATTGGCACTGCGTCTGTTTGGTAACCTGTATGCCGGCGAGCTGATCTTTATCCTGATTGCACTGCTGCCGCTCTGGGCGCAGTGGACCTTGTCTGTGCCATGGGCGATCTTCCACATTCTGATTATCACCTTGCAGGCATTCATCTTTATGATGTTGACGATCGTGTACCTGAGCATGGCTCATGAGGACAGTCACTGATCGGGCACCATTAAGCCGTAGTTCTGAACCCTAAACCCTAAACCCTTAAACTGAAAAAACCTAACTGAAAACTGGGAGTTATCATGGAAACTGTAGTTGGAATGACCGCTATTGCCGTTGCACTGCTGATTGGCCTGGGTGCCCTGGGTACTGCGATTGGCTTTGGTATCCTCGGTGGCAAGTTCCTGGAAGGCGCTGCGCGTCAGCCGGAAATGACCCCGATGCTGCAGGTGAAAATGTTCATCGTTGCAGGTCTGCTGGACGCCGTAACCATGATCGGTGTTGGTATCGCACTGTTCTTCACGTTCGCCAACCCGTTTGTCGGCCAGATCGCCGGTTAATCGAGTCGCCAGCCGGGGGCTATACCCCGGTCAGATGATTCTTAACAAAACAGGCGAGAGGTGAAGACGTGAACATTAATTTGACGATGATTGGTCAAGCCATCGCGTTCTTTATCTTTGTCGTCTTCTGCATGAAATACGTGTGGCCGCCTATCATGGCCGCACTGCAGGAGCGTCAAAAGAAGATCGCTGACGGACTGGCTGCCTCAGACCGCGCTTCGCGCGATCTGGAACTGGCTCAGGAAAAGTCAGCACAGGAACTGCGTGAAGCCAAGCAGCAAGCTGCTGGCCTGATTGAACAGGCCAACAAGCGCGCGGCCCAGATTGTGGAAGCCTCCAAGGATGACGCCCGCAAGGAAGGCCAGAAGCTGATTGAGCAGGCCAGGGCCGAAATTGAACAGGAGCGGAATCAGGCCCGTGACGCGCTGCGTGCAGAAGTTGCCGCTATTGCTGTCGCCGGTGCCGAGAAGATCCTGGAAACCTCTGTCGATGCCTCCAAGCACAACGAGATGTTGGACAAGCTGGCGGCAGAACTTTAAACGACGAGGTTCATCATGGCAGAACTGAGAACGCTGGCCCGTCCATACGCAAAGGCAGCATTTGCTGCCGCTCAGGAGCATAAGCAGCTGGCTGAGTGGTCACAGGTGCTGACGGTTGCCGGGCAGGTCACCGCGAACAACGACATTCGACAGCTTCTCGCGAACCCGGGTCTCGAAGAGCAGAAGAAGGCGGAGCTGATCCTGGAGGTCGCCGAAGAAGGCGTCACCGAACAGGTCCGGAACTTTTTCGCTGTACTGGCTGAAAACCGCCGGCTGACTCTTCTTCCTGAGATTGCAGCGCTCTTCAACATGTACCGGGCTGATCTGGAGCGCACTGTTGATATCGAAGTCACCGCAGCTTTCGAGCTGACGGACGAACAGCAACAGAAGCTCGCCCAGGCACTCTCGAAGAAACTCGAGCGGCAAGTGTCACTCGCAGCGTCACTGGACAAATCTCTGATTGGCGGCGTGATTATTCGCACCGGCGATCTGGTCATTGACGCTTCTGTACGCGGAAAGCTGACCAAGCTGGCCGACGCTCTGGGCTCCTGATTTCAGCACAAGGTTTGAGGATATTGGCATGCAGCAACTGAATCCATCCGAGATCAGTGACATCATCAAGAAGAGAATCGAGAAACTCGATATCTCTTCCGAAGCAAAGAACGAAGGTACGATCCTGTCGGTATCCGACGGCATCGTGCTGATCCACGGTCTTGCCGACGTTATGTACGGTGAGATGATTGAATTTGCCAACGGCACCTTCGGTATGGCTCTGAACCTGGAGCGTGATTCCGTGGGTGCGGTTGTGCTGGGCGACTACGAAGATCTGGCGGAAGGCCAGAAGGTTCGTTGTACCGGCCGGATCCTGGAGGTACCGGTTGGTCCGGAACTGATGGGCCGCGTTGTCGACTCTCTGGGTAACCCGATTGATGGCAAGGGCGACCTTGGTACCGAGCTGACCTCCCCGGTCGAGAAAGTAGCACCGGGTGTTATCGCTCGTCAGTCCGTTGACGAGCCGGTCCAGACCGGTCTGAAAGCGATCGACACCATGGTGCCAATCGGCCGCGGCCAGCGTGAGCTGATCATCGGTGACCGCCAGATCGGTAAGACCGCAGTGGCCATCGACGCGATCATCAACCAGAAAGACACCGGCATTAAGTGTATCTACGTTGCCGTTGGCCAGAAGCAGTCTTCCATTGCCGCCGTCGTGCGCAAGTTGGAAGAGCACGGCGCCATGGACCACACCATCGTGGTTGCCGCTGGCGCTGCGGATCCTGCAGCGATGCAGTTCCTGGCTCCGTACTCCGGTACGTCCATGGGTGAATACTTCCGTGATCGCGGTGAAGACGCCCTGATCATCTACGATGATCTGTCCAAGCAGGCGGTGGCTTACCGCCAGATCTCCCTGCTGCTGCGTCGTCCGCCGGGTCGTGAAGCCTACCCGGGTGATGTATTCTACCTGCACTCCCGTCTGCTGGAGCGTGCGTCCCGGGTGAATGCCGACTACGTCGAGAAACTGACCAACGGTGAAGTGAAAGGCAAGACCGGTTCCCTGACCGCGCTGCCGATCATCGAAACCCAGGCCGGTGACGTTTCCGCGTTCGTACCGACCAACGTAATCTCCATTACCGACGGCCAGATCTTCCTGGAAACCAACCTGTTCAACTCCGGTATCCGTCCGGCGATGAACGCCGGTATCTCCGTATCCCGGGTCGGTGGTTCCGCCCAGACCAAGATCATGAAGAAGCTTGGCGGTAACATCCGTCTGGCCCTGGCCCAGTATCGTGAACTGGCCGCTTTCGCCCAGTTTGCTTCGGATCTTGATGAAGCAACACGGCAGCAGCTTGAGCACGGTCAGCGGGTAACGGAACTCATGAAACAGAACCAGTACAGCCCGATGTCTGTGGCTGAAATGGGTACGGTTCTGTTTGCAGCCAACGAAGGCTTCCTGGACGACGTTGATGTCGACAAGGTTGTGAAGTTTGAAGCGCAGATGCTCGACTGGATGCGCTCCGAGCAGAAAGACCTCCTCGACAAAATCAACGAGAAAGGCGATTACAACGACGAAATCGCTGCCGGCCTC
>TARA_R110002094_G_scaffold115713_5_pt1 | contig 31318 bp, 30 predicted proteins | sample TARA_R110002094 | Tara Oceans TARA_R110002094 (sample SAMEA4397409) | marine metagenome | biome: Polar Biome; feature: [MIX] marine epipelagic wind mixed layer (ENVO:01000061); material: water (ENVO:00002006), including particulate matter (ENVO:01000060) such as... | depth 10-100 m
TAGCGTCGAGGAAAACATCGAAGTGGGTCTGATGACCCGCAATGAAGGGTCCGACACACGCGAGTGGGTTTTAGACCTCTTCCCGCGATTGCGCGAACGCTTAAAGCAGGCGGCGGGAACCCTATCGGGTGGTGAACAACAGATGCTGGCAACGGCGCGGGCGCTGTGTCTGCGCCCAAAAGTGTTGCTGCTGGATGAGCCAACAGAAGGGTTGCAGCCGTCAATGATCGATCTGATCATCGAGGTGATTGTGAAAATGAAAGCGGAAGGCTTTGCCATCGTTTTGGTCGAGCAACGCGTTGACACGGTTCTGTCACTTGCAGATCGGGCTGTGTTTATTGAGAACGGCAAATCTGTTGATACAGCGACGCCAGCCGAACTTGCCCTCGCACCAGAGAAAATAACCAAATATTTGGGCGTTTAAACTCGACGTCTGCACCTATGTTTTGTGAGGTCCTATGACTGAAGCGCTGATCGTAATTGATGTCCAAAACGACTTTTGTCCTGGTGGCTCGCTGGCTGTAATTGGCGGCGACGAAGTCATTGATCCGATCAATGCCTTGCTTGATGACGCATCTATCGTGGTGCTTTCGCAGGATTGGCATCCATTGGATCACACTTCTTTTGCGAAAAGCCATCCGGGCAAGACGCCTTTTACAGAAATTGAAATGCCCTATGGTCCTCAGACATTGTGGCCAAACCACTGCGTGCAAGGAACAGCAGGCGCGGAGTTTCATAAGCGCCTCAATACGGATCGCGCCGATGCTATCATTCGCAAAGGCATGAACCCGGCCATTGATAGCTATTCAACCTTTTTTGAGAATGACCGCAAAACCCCGACAGGATTGATGGGTTTCCTGCGCGAGCGCGATGTGAAATCCCTGCTTTTGGTCGGCCTTGCGACAGATTTTTGCGTGGCATTTTCAGCTATGGATGCGGCAGCCAACGGGTTTGACGTCAAGATCAAGATGGACGCCTGCCGCGGGATCGATAACGCGGGTTCCATGGAAACGGCCCTTGCAGCACTTCGCAAAGCGGGTGTTCAGCTCATTTAATCACAAGGGCGGGTCGCAATGAATTTGGTTGACATATTCCTGCCTCACTCAATATCATTAGTGCACTAACAAACTAAGGGTTGACCTGTTGACGTACCTTATCCCAACCGAGTTGGAGGCAGCGCTTGTATCGCTTACCCGACACCAGACCAAAATTGTTGCCGGTGGTACCGACGTCTATCCTGCTATGAAACAAGGCCATCCGCCGAAAAGCCTTTTGGATGTCACGCGCATCAAAGAACTCTCAGATATCACAGTGACGGCCATAGGCATTCGCATTGGCGCGGCAGTGAGTTGGAGTGAGATAGTCAAAGCAGATTTGCCTGCTGCCTTTGATGGTCTGAAACAAGCCGCCAAAGAGGTCGGAAGTCTGCAAATTCAGAACGCGGGAACGATTGCAGGAAATTTGTGCAATGCTTCGCCTGCGGCTGATGGTGTTCCGCCTCTTCTTACGCTGGATGCACAGGTTGAGCTTGCAAGTGCTGCCCGAGGCGCACGAATTCTTCCCTTACAAGACTTCATCCATGGGGTTCGAAAGACAGCGCTTGCATCGGATGAAATTGTTACGGCAGTCCATATTCCAACGCCACCCGAAGGGGCAGGGGCGGCATTCGAAAAGCTGGGAAGCCGCAGATATCTGGTCATTTCGATTGCGATGACGGCAGCCCTGATCAAATGCGATGCGCGTGGATTGATATCTGAGGCCCGCGTCGCTGTCGGGGCGTGTTCGCCCGTGGCGCAGCGGATGACGCATTTAGAAACCGACCTGATCGGCACAAAACCATCTGAGGTAGAGATATTGCCCAGCCATCTTTCGCGGTTGTCACCCATTGATGACGTCAGAGGGTCCGGCGGTTACCGTTTGGATATCGTTCAGGAACAGTGCCGAAGAGCCATTCAAAGGGCCGCCGCACATGGATGATCTCGTAAACAAAACCGCAACGTCTTTTCGATTGAATGGGCATACCGTCACGTCCTACCCCGAGACCGGAGCGCGACTTTCTGGTCTGTTGCGCGAAGAACTTGGCGCACGTGATGTGAAAATCGGGTGTAACGCAGGTGATTGCGGTGCCTGCACGGTGTTGGTCGATGGCGATCCGGTTTGCGCTTGTTTGATGCCTGCGCATCAGGCCGAGGGGCGATCAGTCGAGACGTTAAGCGGGCTGTATCAAACTGACACCCATGCCAAGGATTTGGCCGAGCGGTTTCAAGATCATGGTGCAGCACAATGTGGCATTTGCACGCCGGGCATGATGGTTTCTGCGGTGGCTTTGTTACGGGACAATCCAGAGCCGAATGTCGAAGAGGTGCAAGATGCGCTTGGCGGCGTGTTGTGTCGTTGCACCGGCTATCGCAAGATAATTGACGCGGTTATCGGGCTGCCCGCCAATATGAAAAAAACCGACGGTCAAGTGGGCGATCCGATCCGCAAACTTGATGGTGAAGATAAGGTTGCAGGGCGCGAAGCCTTTGGTGATGATGTTGCCCCAGCCGGCACGTTGGAAATATTTGTGATCCGTTCACCGTCCCACCGCGCCTCGTTTTTGTTCGGCGATCTGGAAGGGTTTGTATCACAGGCCAGCGGCATTGAGGCAGTTTTGACCGCTGATGACGTAAAAGGCCGCAATGTATTCGGCGTCATTCCGCACTTCATGGATCAACCTGTCTTTGCTGAAACTGAAACCCGGTTCCGTGGCGAAGCAGTCGCTGCTGTGATCGGAACCCCGCAAGCCATAGCCAGTTTTGATCCCGGTACATTCCCCGTGACGTGGACTGAACTTCCATCAGTGAATGACATTGTATCTGCACAAAGTCCGGATGCACCGCAGTTGCACGAGGGACGTGATCTGAACGTCATGTGCGGCGGTTTTGTCAGCTCCGGTGACGCAGATGCGGCACTTGGGCGTGCTGAGGTCACGGTCGAGGGACACTTTAGAAGCGGCTTTGTTGAGCACGCCTATATCGAGCCAGAGGCGGGTTTTGCGCAGATGGTTGACGGTCGCGTCGAGGTGCATGCCTGCACCCAAGCGCCGGTGATGGACCTTGATAGCCTCGAGATTATTTTGGGTATTGATCGTTCCATGATCCGGATTGTGCCAACCGCTGTGGGTGGTGGCTTTGGATCAAAACTGGATATCTCGGTACAGCCCTATCTTGCCCTCGGGTCGATCAAAACTGGCAAACCCGTGCGTCTTTGTTATTCGCGCACAGAGTCGATGCAAAGTTCGACCAAACGGCATCCGTCAGACATCAAACTCAAGATTGGTGCGACGTCAGAGGGTAAGATCACGGGCTTTAGTTTCTATGGTGAGTTCGACACTGGTGCCTACGCCAGCTGGGGCCCAACGGTTGCCAACCGCGTGCCCGTGCACGCTTCTGGTCCATATGAAATCCCCGATTATCGCGCGGAATCCAAAGGCATCCACACAAACAACCCACCCGCTGGTGCGTTTCGAGGGTTTGGAGTGCCGCAATCGGCAATCGCTCAAGAATGCCTCTTTGATGAACTGGCCCAAAAGCTGGATATCGACCCACTAGAATTCCGCATCATCAATGCCTTGAAAAACAATGTCCCAACGGTCTGCGGCCAAGTGTTTTCACAAGGCGTGGGCATCACCGAATGTTTGACCGCGCTTCGACCCGCATGGCTGCAAGAGAACGAAAACTGCGCGAGCTTCAATGCCTCTAACACTGTTTTGAAACATGGTGTTGGTCTGGCGGCTGGTTGGTACGGATGTGGGAATACATCGCTGCCCAACCCGTCAACGATCAAGTCAGGCATTCGCGCAGATGGGACAGTGGTCTTGCATCAAGGCGCGATGGACATCGGGCAGGGGGCCAATACGGTCATCACCCAGATTTTCGCCACGGCTTTGGGTATTTCGGTTGATGGGATAGAATTGATTGGTGGGGACACAGATGTAACGCCGGATGCGGGTAAAACCTCTGCCTCGCGTCAAACCTATGTGTCAGGGAATGCGGCACGTTTGTCTGGCGAAGCGCTCCGTGCGCGTATTTTGGACAACCTGAATGTCGCACAGGGTGCGGTCCTTACGATTGGCGCGGGTGCCATCCACGCAAACGACGTTTCAGGTGAACATACGCTCTCGCTTGCAGGACTTTCTGCTGATGCAGAGGGCTATGTGTTGCGCGCCGAGGAAACCTATGACCCGCCAACCAAACCGCTTGATGCGAACGGGCAGGGGGAACCCTACGCCCAATTCGGGTATGCCGCGCACCTGGTTGTGGTTGAGGTGGATGCTGCCCTTGGCACGGTGAAGCCGCTCAAGTTTGTAGCGGCGCATGATGTTGGCCAAGCCATCAATCCGCTATTGGTCGAGGGGCAGGTTCAGGGCGGTATTGCCCAAGGTTTGGGTATGGCGTTGATGGAAGAATACATCCCGGGGCGCACGGAAAACCTGCATGATTACCTGATCCCGACCATTGGGGATATACCGCCAATCGATACGATCATTATCGAAGAACCCGATGGCCACGGGCCATATGGTGCCAAGGGCTTGGGCGAACATGTCTTGATCCCGACAGCGCCTGCGATCCTGAATGCCATTACAAATGCAACGGGGGTTCGCGTGCGGCAAGTGCCTGCAACTCCGTCGCGTATGCGGTCAATGATAATTGGAAATGCAACATGACAGCTGACGTAAAACTAGAGAAAATCCGCTGCGATGCCTGTCCGGTGATGTGCTTTATCGCTGACGGAAAATCGGGTGCCTGTGATCGTTATGCCAACCACGATGGTGAATTGATCCGGCTTGACCCGCTGACCATCATTCAAGGGGCGGATCAAAAACTGGTCCCCTTTATGAAGGGTGGCGAGGCTGACAACTGGGACGGCGACATCATCAAAGGTGAACGACCCTTTGTGACGGCAGTTGGCGCGGGTACAACCTATCCAGACTACAAACCTGCCCCGTTTATTGTCAGCCAGAACAACAACGGCGTGGACATGGTGACGGTCGTGACCGAGGGTATTTTCAGTTATTGCGGTGTGAAGGTGAAAATCGACACGGACCGGCATCTTGGGCACGAACGCGATGTGGTTTACGTAGATGATGAACCCATTGGTCACGTGATGACGTCGGAATACGGCTCAAAGATGTTGTCGTTGGGCGGCGTCGAACACCTTACGGGCGGGTCCAAAAAAGAAGGTCGCGTGACCTGCGATGCCCTGTTGCGCCTGTGCAACCGCGAAGCTGTGACAATGACAATTGGCGAAGATGACCATCAGATCGAGCTGGTTGTCGAGGCGGGCAAGGCCCCCATCGTCAACGGTGCCGAAGAAAAGCTGATGCGCGTTGGCTGTGGGTCTGCGACCATCGGCATGTTTGCGATGCAGTGGCTTGACCATGTAGACGAAGTGGTTGTGGTTGATGACCACATCACTGGAATTCTGTCGGAACATGAAGCGGGCAAACAGTTGGATGTGCCCCCGACCGGCATCAAAATAAATGGCCGGAGGTCGACGCCGGGTCGCTATTTTCAGGTGGCAGAACCGGGAACGGGGTGGGGCGGCACCGACATTGATGACCCTTTGAAAATCCTCAAACCATTCAACCCGAAAGTTGCATGGGAAGGTTTGCGTCTGTTGATGGTGTCCACGACAGGCGAACAATATGCGTATTTTGAACTGGATGCAGACCTTGTTCCGCAGCCCAAAACGATCCCGGCAGCGCTCTTGGCATCAGCAGAACTGATCGCAGAAAATTGTGAGCCTTCGGTCTGCTCTGTATTATTTATGGGCGGGGCAGGAGGCAGCCTGCGTGCGGGTGTGACCGAGAACCCAGTGCGGTTGACGCGGTCGGTCAAAGAGTCACTCACCCATGTGTCGTGCGGTGGCGCCGAGGCTTATGTCTGGCCAGGCGGCGGGATTACCGTCATGGTCGACATCTTGGATATGCCAACCCAATCCTTTGGTTATGTGCCAACACCGGCCTTGGTTGCGCCGATTGAATTTACCCTGCGGGTCAGCGATTATCGCACCTTGGGGGGGCATATGGGGCATATCAAACCCGTTGATGAAGTGACTTCGGGGGAGCCAAGAACAGTCCAACAGGACGCCCACGCCCATAACCCGATGGCACATGCCAACTATCGTTGGGCCAAGGATAGCAACGCCTGATGAACCCCACGGCGGCCATATTACCCTGTGGGACAAGGCTGCATTTACAGCATGGCCCGATTGATTTGATTATCAGCGCAAATGGTCAGCGCGACCGCGCGTTTGAAGCAGCTAATGCGCGCTTTCAGACGATCTTGACGGAACTTGTAGCCGAACTGGACATGTTAAAGCAGCCAATGACATCAACAATCGCCCGTCCTGATGGCAAGGTTGCACAGCGGATGCATGCCGCAGCGATCCTCTTTGGGGACTATGGTTTTCTAACGCGTATGGCCGCTGTTGCGGGTTCGGTTGCCGACACGATATTGAAGGCGATGACCGATGGTGCGGACCTGCGGCGGGCCTATGTGAACAACGGCGGCGACATAGCGCTACATTTGCAGGCGGGTGAACGCTACTCCTCGGCAATGGTGGGTCATGATGGCCGTGAGCTTGGTCAGATCGTCATCCAATCGACAGACAACGTAGGCGGCATAGCCACAAGCGGGCGTCATGGACGCAGCCTTAGCTCTGGCATCGCTGATAGTGTCACGGTCTTGGCACTTTGTGCCGCAACGGCTGATGTGGCCGCGACATTGATCGCCAATTCTGTAGACCTACAATACCACCCCGCCGTCACCAGACGCCTAGCAAATGAGGTGGTTGACGATAGTGATCTGGGGGAACGGCCAGTTGTTGTCGGGTGCGGACCACTTGCCGTCTCAGACCGGAACACCGCATTGCGCGCCGGACTTGATTGCGCCCTATCTATGGTCAAACAAAATACCATCCACGCAGCGGCCCTGTTTCTACAGGGTGATGCGTTAGCAACCGATACAAATATGATCTCTTCCCATACGAGGACCCAAAAATATGCCTGAAGTCATTCTGCGAAAGACCGCTTTTTCAATTGAGGAAACCTTCCACGAGGGCGGCCCGATTTCATCAAACCCGCCGCGCCGTGCCGCTGCGATTGCGATCATCCAGAACCCTTTTGCGGGCCGATACGAGCCGGATATTCAGGGCTTTATGGAGGATCTGAAACCCCTTGGCCTTAGCCTTGCAACACGCCTTGTCGAAATGCTGGGCGGCGCGGACCAGATTGAAGGTTACGGAAAAGGATCATTGGTTGGCGAAGCTGGCGAACTGGAACACGGCGCGCTTTGGCATGCCCCCGGTGGTTATGCGATGCGGGAACTGTTGGACAATTCAAGCGCGATTGTACCGTCATCGAAAAAGGTCGGCGGCGTTGGCTCGCGGCTGGATGTGCCGATCACACACATCAACGCCTCTTATGTCCGTAGCCATTTCGACTCGATGGAAGTTGGGTTGAACGACGCACCAAAAGCAAGTGAGATGGCGTTGATTTTGGTGATGAGCACCGGCGCACGTGTCCACAACCGCGCGGGCGGATTGGCAGCGCAAGACATCGTCGGAAAGGATGGCTTGAGATGACCCTGAAGATCAGAAAAATCGCCGTAAATGTTGAAGAAACCCATCGAGAAATCGGACGAGATATTTCACCGGCAACACGCAAAGCCGTTGCGGTTGCGGTGATAGAAAACCCTTTTGCAGGCCGCTATGAAGAAGACCTGACCATCTTGATGGATATAGGTGCTGAGCTTGGAACCCTGTTGGGGCGCAAGTGCGTAGAGGCTCTTGGGATCACGCCAGCACAGGCGGAAAGCTACGGAAAATCCGCGATGGTTGGTGAGAACGGTGAATTGGAACATGCCGCTGCAATTTTGCACCCCAAACTTGGTGCGCCATTGCGGGCTGAAGTTGAAAAAGGTGCGGCCCTTGTTGCCTCGTCTAAAAAGATGGGAAGCCCCGGTCAGGTTCTTGACGTGCCTTTGGGCCACAAAGATGCGGCGTATGTGCGCAGCCACTTTGACGGAATCGAAGTCCGCCTGAACGATTCGCCGCGTGCCAACGAAATCATGGTCGCTGTTGCGGTGACTGACAGCGGGCGTCCTTTGCCACGTGTCGGCGGTTTGACCCATGCGGACGCGGTTGGCAAAGACGGTTTGAAGTAAAGCGGGACGCAATTGCTGCGGTTGCTCATCAGCCATTTTACAGCTAAAAAGTGGGATGGCTGAATCAAACCCCGACGTTGTTGAAAAACAAGAATATAGTCTGGATGAACAGGTCGGCTACCTTCTGCGGTTGGCCAGCCAGCGGCATGCTGTGATCTTTCTTCAGCAAATATCGGAAAAGCTGACGCCAACCCAATTTTCAACGCTCATGCGTATTTCTGAGGGTGGTGAAATTTCGCAGAACCATTTGGGCCGCTTGGCGTCAATGGACGTCGCAACCGTTAAAGGCGTGGTTGATCGCCTGAAAGCAAAGGGGTTGATCCAATCCCGCGCTGATAAAGATGACAAACGCCGTTCACTCATCTCATTAAGCGCGACGGGTAATGCATTGATTGAGACGTTGAAAGAAGATGGCGCGCGGATTTCTGAAAAGACATTGGCACCGCTGCGCAGTTCCGAGCGCAAGACCCTCATCAATCTGTTGATGAAAATCTCATAATCTAAATGGCCTTTTGGGCGCGGCACGAGTCAGTGATAATTTTGACCTTGAGAACGAAATAGGCGTCCGCAGCCCTGACACACCTTCGGGATTAATCTGAAGACCGCGGTGAACAATCTGCGGGTCGTTCAGAGCTTCCTCCGCACTGTTGATCGGTCCTGCCGGAACAGCGGCCTTTTCCAAGGCTTGTAAGATGTCGTGTTTGCTCCACCCTCGAATTTCTGTGCCAAGCAGAGCGGTCAAGGTCGCACGGTTGTTCACACGTTTCGGGTTTGTGGCGAATCTAGGGTCGCTCCCGAAATGGCCAAGACCAACAACATCACAAAGTGCCCTGAACTGGCGGTCATTCCCGCACGCGACAGTGATGTCGCCATCATTTGTGGCAAAGGTCTGATAGGGGACGATATTGGGATGGGCGTTACCAAGGCGTTTGGGCGTATTGCCGGATGCCAGATGGTTCATCGCCTGGTTGGCCAGCACACCAGTCATACAGTCCAAAAGCGATATATCGATATGTTGACCCAGCCCGCTGGTATTGCGTTCCGCAAGGGCCGCTTGAACGCCGATGACGCCGTATAAACCCGCGAAGATGTCCGCGAAGGCGACGCCCATTTTCTGCGGCGCACCCTCCGGTTCGCCGGTCAAGTTCATGATCCCTGACATCCCTTGGATCAAAAATCATACCCTGCGCGGCTTGCATAGGGACCGTCATGGCCGAAACCTGTGACCGAACAGTAGATCAGCTTTGGGTTTTCTGCCTTTAGGCTTTCGTAGTCCAAGCCAAATTTCTCAAGCCCGCCAACTTTGAAATTCTCGACCAGAATATCACTGTCAGCGATGATGCTTTTCAACTTTTCCAGATCACCCGCATCCCCAAAGTCGACCGCGATGCTGTCTTTGCCCCTGTTGGCGCAATGGAAATAGGCGGCTGATTGATCGTCGCCTCGGTCAATAAAAGGTGGGCCCCAAGTGCGGGTGTCGTCGCCTTACGGGCTTTCCAATTTGATGACTTCGGCCCCCAAATCAGCCAACGTTTGGCCAATCCAAGGTCCCGCTAGGATGCGCGCAAGCTCGACTACTTTTAAGCCTGCAAGCGGTACGCTCATTTGATGTGCTCTGGAAGACGGTCAGCTGGGGGCGTGTTGCGCGAGCGACCGGAACAGACCTCACCATCAATGATGGTCATACCGACACCGGGTAGATTTCCCTGCTGTACGGATTCAAGCATCGTTTTGCCCGGTGCGTGTTGGGCCTTGTCCAAAAGGACGAAGTCAGCAGCATACCCCGCCTCGATCAAGCCGGTATCCAGATTGCGTTGCCGCGATGTGTTACCATTGCCAAAACAAAACGCTTCGGCGGCAGGGACGTTCCCGAATGCGGACAACATCGCGACCATGCGCATGATGCCCAGCGGTTGAACGCCGGAACCGGCGGGGCCGTCGGTGCCCAGAATAACCTGATCCAGCTTGCCCAATTCGCGGGCTGTATTGACGGCCAACACCGCCGAACGCTCGTTGCCGTTGTGAACAATTTCAAACGCGGATGAACAGCTCTCGCACAGGCAAATGATCTGATCATCGGGCAGGGCAGAGTGGCCGCCATTGATGTGGCCAATCACGTCCGTGCCAGTTTCCATCACCATATCAGCGTCGATCAATCCGGATCCTGGGATAGATGGCCCGCCCGTGTGGATTGTGCTTTGGATGCCATATTTGCGCGCCCAACCTACCATTTGCTGTGCGGTTTTGCCGTCTTTGACAGTACCCAGACCGACCTCGCCCAGCAGCGTAACGCCAGCATCCGCTAAATCCTTAAAATCCTGTTCGACCATGCCGTGTTCAATGACCGGCGCGCCTGCGTGTACCTTCACACCTGAAGGGCGGAAATTTTCGTACCAACGCTGCGCGGCGATTGCCATTGCTTTGAGGCCAACGATGTCCTTTGGTCGCCCGGGCATGTGGACTTCGCCAGCAGAAATCAGCGTTGTGACGCCGCCGTGCAGGGTTGAATCGATCCAGTTGAGCTGTTGCTGACGCGGGGTGTAATCGCCAATAACCGGATGAATGTGGCTATCAATCAGGCCGGGCATGGCCGTAACCCCATGGGCATCAATTAGGTTGGTCGCACCTTCGCAATCCATGTCCTTTTCAGCACCCCATTCGGTAATTTTACCGTCAATCGCAATAATGCAATCGCCGTCAAAAATGGGGTCTTCCATCTTCCCCGAAAGGATTTGGCCAATATTTCTGATAACAAGCTTTTTCACAACAGTCCCCTAAGTCTACGTCAATATGTCATTAGTATACGAATATTTTATTGGCTAAACGTCAAGTCCATAACATCCGTTGGGTGCGGCAAAACCTGTAGGCTTGACAGGTGTCAACATATCCCATTAATCATTAGTATACAAATGATGACGGGTGGCGAATGACTTACGTAGTGACCGATGCTTGCATCAAGTGCAAATACCAAGATTGCATCGAAGTTTGTCCAGTAGATTGTTTCTACGAAGGCGAAAACATGATCGTCATCAATACGGAAGAATGCATTGATTGCGCGGTTTGCGAGCCTGAGTGCCCAGTTGATGCGATCAAGCCCGACACCATACCCGGCGCTGAAAAGTGGATCGCGCTTAATCAGAAATATGCTGAGATTTGGCCGAATATCTCCGAAAAAGGGGACGTGCCAGATGATGCTGATACGTGGGCAGAAGTGTCCGATAAATTGGCGAAGCTTTCTGAAAGCGCCGCCCAACAATGAATCCCATCCCAACAAAAAACGAGGTCCGTGATGTCATCAGGCGTTGTACAAGAAAAATCTGAATTCCCAATTCCAACAGGAGTATTTGCGCAGACGGTCACGTCGGTCCATCACTATACGGACCGCTTGTTCAAGTTTCGCATAACCCGCCCCGCGTCGCTGCGGTTTCGGTCGGGTGAATTCATGATGATCGGCCTGCCAAACGCAGAAAAACCTGTTTATCGGGCCTATTCGGTTGCGTCCCCAAGTTGGGATGAAGAGTTGGAGTTCTATTCGATCAAGGTTCCTGATGGCCCGCTGACGGAACATCTGCAAAAAATCCAAGTGGGCGACACCGTTTTGTTGCGCAAAAAACCTACCGGAACTTTGGTGAATGACGCGCTACTGCCGGGCAAGCAGCTTTGGATGTTTTCAACCGGAACTGGCATTGCGCCCTTTGCGAGCCTGATCCGCGACCCTGAAACCTATGAAAAGTTTGAAGAGGTCATTCTGACCCATACCTGCCGCGAAGTTGGTGAGTTGACGTATGGCCAAGAATTGGTGGCTGCGATCAAGGATGATCCCTTGGTTGGTGAGGTTGCGCAGGGCCTACGGCTCTATTCCACAACAACCCGCGAGGATTATCCATTTCAGGGGCGGATTACTGATTTGATGGCCTCCGGAAAGGTCTTTGATGATCTTGGTGTGTCACCAATTTCTCCCGAAACGGATCGCGGGATGATCTGCGGTTCCATGGAAATGCTGCGGGATACCAAAGCTGCGCTAGAAGGGTTTGGGCTGACCGAAGGCTCTAACAGCCGTCCGGACACGTTTGTCGTTGAACGTGCATTTGTTGATTAGGAGAGCCACCGTACCAAAAGGTCTCAGCTCACAATGAACCGCCCCGGTTTTACCGGAGACCTCTAGCTTCATTTTACGCGACCATAGGGTTCAAAATCACCTCATCGAAAGTACAATTGGTTAACACAATACCTTTGGTTCTCACCAAATGACCGGAATCAAACAGCTCAGTGAGCTTTGGCATTGGAACAGCAGAGGCCGAAAACTACGCCTCTGACCGCATGGCTGTTCAGGGCTGCGATATGTGAGGTTTCCGCCCTGACCAGCCATGCTCCGCTATCGCTAGGTGAGACATTTTAACTTTGCACAAAGCCGGACATTTCAACTTGGTTGCAGCACGCCAATTGAGAGCCTTTTCGCCGGACGGCGACGACTATGCAGGTGTCTTGCTGCGGGCCGACATTGACGAGATATTCCGTAACATCAAGCTCCGTTGAAAAACCTGTAAGACATCGCGTGGTCTGTCAGTCGGCCGAGAAAGACCCAATAGATCGACTATGCTGCACTTGGCGCATAAATCGCTAAGGACTGGGAATTCAAAAAACCAACTTATGTCGAAAAGTCGGTCTTTCGATGTCGGACGACATCTGAGTTTAGTAAGTAATTTGGTGATCCCTGAAGGACTCGAACCTTCAACCTGCTGATTAGAAGTCAGCTGCTCTATCCAGTTGAGCTAAGGGACCGCTGCGCGCGGTTGTCCATCATCGGCTGGAAATTGGCAAGCCTTGTTCGCGGGTTGACAGGACGGACATGCCGCAGTTGTTCAGCCACTTTTTGCTAAGTGTTTTTTATGGGACAGGTACGAGAACGGCAAGGATGCCATGTACATCAGGTTTGCCGTGATCAATGTAGGCCAAGGATAGACCATCAAGGAGACAACCAACATAACGGCAACCACGATGGTGGCGGCGAGGTGTTTTTGTTTAATCGACGCATGCTTGATCGAAAACGTCGGGATCGTGCTGATAGCAAGCAACCCGACACCGATGATATAAACCGTGCGCAGAAGCGGGTAATCCGCGACGGGCCAGCCATAAAGCAGCATGAACACCGGCAACAAAGCAAGACAGGCGAGCGCGGGTGCGGGCACACCGACAAAGAAGTCATCCTTTTTTAACGGCACGTTGGAGGTGCCCAACGACAGATTGAACCGGGCAAGGCGCAAGGCGCAGCAAACCGCAAGAACCAAGGTCGCCAGCCACCCCATGTTTGCATGTTCGGTCTCAAAATAGAGCGTCTGATATAACAGCAACCCCGGCGCGATTCCAAAGTTAAAGAAATCCGCCAGCGTGTCCAATTCTGCGCCAAAGGGGCTGGCCGTGTCCAAAAAACGGGCCAGCTTACCATCTGCCGCATCCAGTAACACTGCCAGCAAGATAAAGTACAATGCTGTCTCAATGCGGCCCTCAAGGCTCATCCTGACAGACGTCAGGCCTGCGCTTATCGCAAAAACGGTGACCACGCTCGGGACGATATGGCGCAGCTTGATACGATGCGGGTTTGTCATACGGCTATGCCGCGACGTGCCGGTTTGGGCTGTGTCAGATCGGCAAGGATCGTTTCACCCGCAACAGCCGTTTGGCCAACCGAAACCATCGGATGCACGTCTTTTGGCAAATACACGTCAAGCCGGCTGCCAAATCGGATCAGGCCAAACCGATGCCCCAGCCCAACCTGATCGTTTGGCTGAATAAAACACACGATGCGCCGTGCGACCAGACCTGCGATCTGAACCACACCAATGCGCACACCGTCGGCGTTTTCAATGGTCAGGCCATTGCGTTCGTTGTGTTCGCTTGCCTTGTCCAAGGACGCATTCACAAACTTGCCTTTATGGTAGGCAATTTGCGTCAGCTTGCCCGCGATTGGCGCGCGGTTCACGTGGCAGTTAAAGACGTTCATAAAGACCGATACGCGGGTCAGGGGGGCGTCACCCAATTCCAATTCGACCGGCGGGACCACATCAGAAATCAACGACACAACGCCATCTGCGGGGGACAAGATCAGTCCCTCTTGTTGTGGGATCATGCGCACCGGATCGCGAAAGAAATAGTAACACCAGACAGTCGCGCCGCAGCCGATCCAGAACAGCGGCTGCCAGATAAACCCCAAAATGATGGTAATACCGGCAAAGATCGCCACAAATTTTCGGCCTTCCCTGTGCATCGGCACTGCGACGATCTTGAGCATATTCATGGGAATTCTTTCACAGGGGTTAAGGTGTCGGGTCTATAGGGGAGGGCAGGCGGACAAGATCATCATACAATCGGGGGTCGGATTCGAATGCCGCGCCGCATTTAGCGGTCAAATGTTCATGTTATCGATCAACTTCGGCGTGCAAGGCCAAGGCCATTCGGCGCTGCTTAATGTGTCCACACGCCGCGACGGCCTGTGGCAAAGTTTTCGCCATAGCCGCCAGCGCGGATATTGGGTTTGCGTATGTGCGGTTCCTGCACCTGCGCATCGATGCCATTTTCCCGTGCATAATCAACGGCTTCTTCACGGGTGGCAAATTGCAGGCGTATCTGGGATTGCGTATCGGATGACGACGTCCAACCCATCAACGGATCAACTTCTCGAGCTTCGGACGGCGCAAACTCCAAAACCCATGACTTGGTTTTTGCGGTGCCCGATGACATCGCCGTCCGGGCGGGTTGATAGATACGTGCAAGCATGTCTGCCTCATTGATCAGGTCGATGTGGACTTATCGGACATTACGGCAACAGGGGCAAGAGAATGCACTCATATGTGCATTTACCCTATTAATGCTGCGCCGCAGCATATATGCAGATGGGTGTAATGATTGGAGCCTTTGATGAACCCGTTTGCAATGTTGAACCTACAGACGCAGATGACCGAACTGATGCTGGATACCCAGACCGTGATGACCCTGCGTCTCATGGGGATGGGCGGTGCGATTCCTGCGCGGCGCGGCGAAAATAACCGTATGGTCGCCGAAAAAGCGCCCGCGATGGCCGATGCCTATGCCGCTGGGGCCAAGGCCGCGATGGCAGGCAACACCCCGGACCAGATCATGAGTGCCGTGATGGCACCGCTGGGCAAAAAAGTCCGCGCAAACCGTAAGCGATTGATGAAATAGGCCCGTCAGTTTTTCTGACTTCTTCATTGTGGCGTGACAGCCTCCTGACAATTTCTGACAACAACCCAGCGCCGCCCCCCTTGATCCTTGCGCAAAACATGACACCTATGGGGTTCGCCACCCAAGGACGTCGCCATGCCCTACGCTCAAACCGATTCATCTGACGTGACGCCGATTATGGCGAACCCTGCGCCCGATGTGCGCAGCAGGCCCAAGCTGGAGGGCGGCAGGACGTTCAAGCTTCATACGGAGTTTGAACCAGCAGGCGATCAACCAACGGCCATCAAGGAACTGACCGCTGGCGTGAACGGCGGCGAACGGGATCAGGTGCTGTTGGGGGCCACCGGGACGGGCAAAACGTTCACGATGGCCAAGGTCATTGAGCAAACCCAACGCCCTGCGATTATCCTTGCCCCAAACAAGACATTGGCGGCGCAACTCTATGGCGAATTCAAAGGGTTCTTTCCCGAGAACGCCGTTGAATATTTCGTCAGCTACTATGACTACTATCAACCCGAGGCCTATGTGGCGCGGTCCGATACCTACATCGAGAAAGAAAGCCAGATCAACGAACAGATCGACCGCATGCGCCACTCCGCCACCCGCGCGCTGTTGGAACGGGACGATGTGATCATCGTAGCTTCGGTGTCGTGCATTTATGGGATCGGGTCGGTTGAGACCTACGGCGCAATGACCCAAGATTTGAAGACCGGATCATCTTATGACCAACGGCAGGTCATCGCGGATTTGGTGGCGCAGCAATACAAACGCAACGATGCGGCGTTTCAGCGGGGATCATTTCGCGTGCGCGGCGATTCACTGGAAATCTTTCCGGCTCACTTGGATGATCGCGCATGGCGGCTCAGTTTCTTTGGCGAGGAGTTGGAAAGCATCACGGAATTTGACCCGCTGACCGGTGAGAAAACGGATACGTTTGACCAGATACGCGTCTATGCCAAAAGCCACTATGTGACGCCGAAACCAGCGATGTCCCAAGCGATCATCGGCATCAAGAAAGAGCTGCGTATGCGGCTCGATCAACTGGTTGCTGACGGCAAACTGCTTGAGGCGCAGCGGTTGGAACAACGGACCAATTTCGACCTTGAGATGTTGGAAGCGACGGGTGTTTGCAACGGGATTGAGAACTATTCACGTTACCTCACGGGCCGCGCCCCGGGGGAGCCGCCCCCCACATTGTTTGAGTTCATTCCCGACAATGCGATTGTTTTTGCCGATGAATCCCACGTCTCGGTGCCGCAGATTGGGGGCATGTACAAAGGTGACTTCAGACGCAAAATGACGCTGGCAGAACACGGTTTTCGCCTGCCATCGTGCATGGACAACCGACCTTTGAAGTTTGAGGAATGGGACGCAATGCGCCCGCAATCGGTATTTGTTTCTGCCACACCCGCCAAATGGGAGATTGAACAGACAGGTGGTGTGTTTACCGAACAGGTGATCCGCCCCACCGGCTTGATCGACCCGCAAATCGAAATCCGCCCCGTTGAAATGCAGGTGGATGACCTGCTGGATGAGGTCCGCAAGGTGGCCGCCGATGGGTACCGGACGCTCTGTACGACGCTGACCAAACGCATGGCCGAGGATTTGACAGAATACATGCATGAACAGGGCATTCGCGTGCGCTATATGCACAGCGATATTGACACGATTGAGCGGATCGAGATTCTGCGCGACCTGCGGTTGGGCGCGTTTGATGTGTTGATTGGCATCAACCTGTTGCGCGAGGGATTGGACATTCCTGAATGTGGTTTGGTGGCGATACTGGATGCGGACAAGGAAGGGTTTCTACGTTCTGAAACCTCGCTGATCCAAACCATTGGCCGCGCCGCGCGGAATGCTGATGGCCGTGTGATCATGTATGCTGATCGCATCACAGGTTCGATGGAACGCGCCATGGGCGAAACTGAACGCCGCCGCGTTAAGCAGTTGGCCTATAATGAAAAACACGGGATCACGCCAACAACGGTCAAAAAGAACGTCGAGGATATTTTGGCAGGCCTTTATAAAGGCGATGTGGACATGAACCGCGTCACCGCCAAGATCGACAATCCGCTGGCGGGGGGCAACTTGCAAACCGTGCTGGACGGACTGCGCACCGACATGCGCAAAGCTGCTGAGAACCTAGAGTTTGAAGAAGCGGCAAGGCTGCGTGATGAAGTCAAGCGGTTGGAAGCGGTTGATCTTATCATCGCTGACGACCCGATGGCGCGTCAATATGCGGTGGAAAAGGCCGTCGATAATGTGCAAAAGGCATCCGGGCGTAGTACGGGCGGACGTGGTGGTATGCGCGGTGGGAAATCGCGATATGGGGGCAAGCGGTAACGCTCCGTCCTCATGCGAAATACTGCATGTCATTGATACTGGTTGCACTAGATAAACGGTGGCGCAAATTCTCATGCTTTTGCGCCAGCCCCAACAGGCCGGCTCAGCGGTGCCGGAAGTGAAATTTGGCCGACCTCGTTGCCGAATTCCGCTACTGTCTTGGTCTGCCCGGATTTTCCCAATCATCGCCCAAGGACGACGCCGCTCGCGCGGCAATGGTGCTTGTTGTGGTCGTTCCACCTACTGATTTGACGTTGTCTATGTGTTTTGGGGGTCTGGCTGACGATTGGGGTATTCGCAATTGCCAGACAGGAGGTTCCCATGACACGGGAGAGAATGAGCCCGCTGCGTGAGCGGATGGATACTCTCTCAGCAATACGCCGCGCAAATGCCTCGGATGGTAAACACCCGCTGAGGTCTTTCGTGAAAAGATGTTGGAGGAAATGCGATGAAACCCCTACCATAAGCCAGACCAGAGTCGCGGTTCACGTATCGCTCGCACTTTTTCAACACTATCCGAACAAACCGACCCTCATGTTGCTTGTCTGAACGTCTGCATTTTTTGACTGCCAGTCATTGCATTTGACCAAGCCCGCGAAAGCCGCTAGCTCTCATGCTACCAGGGGCGCTGCAAAGCTGAGACGTACCCTTTGAACCTGAACCAGATAATGCTGGCGGAGGGAGGTCGTATGTTTCTTCGTGGTGCGTACGGATTCCCCTTTTCGTCAGAAAAGGAGATGAAATGGCCCCCCAAGACCTGTTGACAGCACTGCGTGACCAAAACCCTCTGGTGCAGTGCATGACAAACTATGTAGCAATGAATATTGCTGCCAATGTCGTTCTCGCGGCGGGGGCCTCGCCTGCGATGGTGCACGCCGAAGAAGAGATCGCAGATTTCACGCCCATTTGCGGCGCGCTGACAATCAATATCGGAACACTTTCAATGCCTTGGCTGGTCAGCATGGCGGCGGCGGCGCGTGTCGCCACAGACCAGAACATTCCTTGGGTGTTGGACCCGGTTGCACACTTCATTTCGGACTATCGCAAACGCGCTGCGCAGGATTTGCTGGCACTGCGACCGACGATTGTGCGCGGCAATGCCTCCGAAATTCTAGCTTTGGCGGGCGAACCGGGGGCGGGAAAAGCGGCAGACAGCGGCGACAGCGTGGATGCAGCACAAGGGGCTGCAAGAGCGCTTGCAGCCAACCTTGGCGCTGTGGTTGCCATCACCGGGCCGATCGACTTTGTGACCGACGGTACCCGAGAGGTGCGTGTCTCGGGCGGGTCGCCCTTGATGCCGCAGGTTACGGCTTTGGGCTGTTCGCAGACCGCGTTGATGGGGGCCTATGCGGCCACCGGGCCTGCTTTTGATGCTGCCTTGGCCTGCCTCGCTCATTTCAAGGTGTCCGGATCCCGTGCTGCAAAAGAGGCGAAAGGCCCGGGTAGTTTCCAGATGCATTTTCTGGACGCGCTTGCCGCAACGCAGCCAGAAGATTTTGCGCAGGTCATCGGGTAATGGCAGAACTACGCAAACAATTGCGCCTCTATCTTGTGACCGACCCACAGCTTTGTTTCGGGCTGGGCATTGCCGAAACGGCGCGCCGTGCTGTCGCAGGCGGTGTCACCATGGTTCAGTTGCGCGACAAGGCGGTCAAAACAGCCGAGTGCATCGAAATGGCGCTTGCATTGAAGCAGGCATTGGCGGGTACGGGCGTCCCCATTATCATCAACGATGATGTCACTGCCGCTGTCGCTGCAGATGTGAATGGGGTGCATATCGGCCAAGGTGATATGTCGCCCGGCCAAGCGCGCGCGATACTTGGCCCGGACAAGATCATTGGGCTGTCCTGCGAAACGCATCAGAACGTGCAGACCGCTGATCCGGCGGTTCTGGACTATCTTGGCCTAGGACCGGTGTTCGGCACCGCGACCAAGATCGACCACGCCCAGCCCATCGGCTTTGATGGACTTGCGCGGTTGGTGGCTTTGTCGTCGCTGCCAAATGTTGCCATTGGCGGTTTGAAATCAGCCCATGCGCCCGACGTGCACGCGAGCGGTGCCGATGGGATGGCCGTCGTGTCGGCCATTTGTGGGCAGGATGATCCTTGCGCCGCTGCGCGCGCGTTTGACTTCGGAAAAATGGAGCATCCCGCATGATCCCCAATGTCCTCAGCATCGCAGGGTCAGACCCGTCAGGTGGGGCCGGCATTCAGGCTGATATCAAAGCGATTTCCGCCAACGGGGCTTTTGCCATGGCCGCCACAACCGCATTAACTGCGCAAAACACCCAAGGGGTGACTGGCATCCATCTGGTCCCGCCTGCCTTTGTGCAGGATCAGATTGCAGCGGTCTTTGAAGACATCCGCGTCGATGCGGTCAAGATCGGCATGATCGCCAATGCAGATATCGCCGAAGCCGTCGCTGCGTTCCTACAAAAGCATATCGGGATGCCAATCGTTCTTGACCCGGTGATGATTGCGAAAGGCGGTGCGCCACTTTTGCAGCCCGACGCCGTGATCACTCTGCGCGACCGGCTGCTGCCTCTTGCTATGCTGCTGACGCCAAATTTACCCGAGGCCGCCCACCTGTTGGGCACCGCCGCCGCCGTCACGCGGGGCGAGATGGCGGCGCAAGGTGCCGCACTACGCGCCCTTGGTCCGAGTGCCGTCTTGATGAAAGGCGGCCACCTTGATGGGCCCGATAGTCCAGATTGTCTGGTGACTGAACAAGGGGTCACCTGGTTTGAGGCAAAACGCGCCCAAACGGCCAATACCCATGGCACCGGTTGCACACTGTCATCCGCACTGGCCGCGCAACTGGCCAAGGGGCTGACATTGCCCCAAGCCGCCGCCACCGCCAAAGCCTATGTCGCAACCGCCATCGCAAATGCGCACACCCTATCGGTCGGCTCTGGCCACGGACCCATCCACCACTTCGCCACCCTTTTTTAGAAATGAAAGTGAACCCAAAAATGAAATCTGTCCTGCTTACCGCGACCCTGTCGCTTTGTGCCGCCCCGGTCTGGGCGCAGGATCAAATGACCCCGCTGCCTGATTGGTTCGTTAATCCCGACCATGTCCCTGTGATCATCGCGCAGAAAAAGGGATACTTCGCCGAACAAGACCTCGCGGGTGAAGTTAACACCCCGGCAGCCCCCTCGGCCCCACCCTGGATGGTGGCTGCCGGTCAGGCTGACCTCGCGATTTCGTATCAGCCGCAATTGCACCTACAAATCCACGAAGGTTTGCCTGTTCCATGGGTCGGCGCATTGCCCCGCTTTGCGCTGCGCCCCACGGCCGTGGATACAGATAACTATGCGACCTTTGAGGTGTTTTTGCACGACGCGGTCCTGATCCCAGCGATTAATCCTGTCAGTGACATTTCAATCGAGGTGACGGCGTAATGACCGGCTCACCTTATGGCGAAACCTTTGCGCTTTGGCGCGCGGGTTGCCCGGACCCATGGCAGGACTATACCCATCACACCTTTGTCGAAGGTCTGCGCGACGGTTCCCTGCCGCGCGATGCGTTCCTCCATTACCTCGTCCAAGACTACGTCTTTTTGGTGCATTTTGCGCGAGCCTGGTCGCTTGGGGTGGTCAAGGCCGAAACGCTGGATGAGATGAAGGTCTGCGCGGGGACGGTCGATGCGTTGGTCAATCACGAGATGGCGCTGCATGTCAAAACCTGCGCCGCCGAAGGCATCGACGAGGCCACACTTTTCGCCGCCACCGAAGAATTCGAAAACCTCGCCTATACGCGGTATGTGATGGATGCGGGGCTGCAGGGAGATTTCCTAGACCTGATGGCAGCACTCGCCCCGTGCTGCTTTGGATATGGCGAGATCGGGCTGCGGTTAGCGGGATCGGCTGCTCCGGATACGCCCTATCGCAGTTGGATTGATGCCTATGCAGATGACGACTATCAAAATGTCATGGTATCGGTCGGACAGATGATCGATGTCGCCATTGCACGCCGCTTGGGGGCTGATCCTGGAAAAGCGGCACGATGGGGGCAGTTGCAGCGGCGCTTTTCCACAGCCACCCGACTTGAGGTCGCGTTTTGGGACATGGGGTTGCGCGGCGCGTGATGCAGGCCCCAGCGATCCACGTGCGCGGGACCCAACGCATCGATTGCGCGGTTGTTCGGACCTATCGACGTGACCTTGCCTGTAGGGCAATGGACCTGCGCCTTTGCCCATTTGCTTTGGCAGGGGGTGATCTGGATCACCGGCGAGCCGACCTTTATTTCGCCTTCGCCTTCGCCTTCGCCCTCGCGGGTCGCTGAGGCTGCTTTGGCCAACCGCGACCTCATTGCGGAAAGCGCAGCCGTGACCGCTGCCGAGGTGGCTCCGGGACGTTTCATCGGTAACGTCCTTGTGGCCGTCACCGCGATCCAGCTCGCCAGCTCTGCGCGATTGCACCGCCTCGTCATGCCGCTGCTGATCATCTCCTTCAAGAGAGTGCCGTCCCCATTCCAGTTTGCTGGGAAGGGGGCGGTGTCAGATCACATCGAGACTAATTCACCTAAACGAACGCCTGGAGCGGCACGAAAGCGGGGCGGGACCATCTGTCTTTGACCGTTACAATACGGCGCAGCACGCTATGCTCAACCGTCCGTAGGCGCTGAGCAGCTCAATGGTCTTCCCTGCCTTTTAAACTTCCGGTGATGATCTCGATTTCTTCTTGCAACTGGCCTCCGCGATAGACGAAAGACGTCTCGTGTCGAGCATATTTCCCGTGTCGATCTGCGCTGAGCCAATTGTAGGACCCTATGCACAACAGCGCATTGTCCATTACCACGATCTTACTATGAACCTGTCGGACTTTATGCATCACTACCCCGATCTCGTCGAACACCTTTGCGGCGGCTTCCAGATTGCTGATCCCCCGATTATTTCGGGCTTCGTTGAGCTTCGGATCGGCGAAAACTTCAATCTTCGCGCCTCGGGCGATGGCGCTGCGAAACGCAGCAAGCAGACCAGCCCGTTCCATCGTGGCCACGATCACCCAGGGGCTGACGATTATGTAATGCGCACCGTCTGACGCCAATGCTTCGAGAAGAAATGCGTCATGCGCGTCCGCATCGCGCAGCGTGAGAAGCTGCCCGTCTTCCGTTTGCAAATCCGATCGCGGCTCAACCTCGAAATCGAGCATGTTGTCTTCTGACTTGAACATGAATTCGGCCAGTAGCGCCCGCGGAGAGCCCTTCGCCGCAGTTGAAAATACATCCATATCGCCAAAGACGAGGAAGCTGTCCTTCGCCCGTGACACTGTCACGTTCAACATGCTCGGAGAGCTGTCGATAAAATTGCCGTCGCCATGTTTCGAATAGACAGGCGAAAAAATGACCACCGGCCGTTCCGCGCCTTGCAACGAATGTACGGTTCCGATCGTTATGCCCGCGCGCCCCGACACCTCGATACCCTGCGCGGCACAGGCTTCGTTGATCTTACCTACCTGGTACCCAAAAGGCGTGACGATCCCGACGATCTGCTCAAGCTTCTGACCGTAGCGCGTTTCCAGATCTGCGCGATTGGCTGCTAGCCAGGAGGCGATAGTCCGCGCCTCGACCGGGTTGCAGCGGCTACCGCCATGGCTCATGGCTATCCCGTCGACGTGCAGGTATCCCATGGCTGGAAGGCCATTCTGCTCTGGCGCTCCGCCGCGTTTGGGCTGCAATGCACCCTTGTAGCACAGCGCGTTACAATACCGGATGATCTCGTCATAGCAGCGCCGGTGTTCGAAGAGATAAAGGCCCTTTTCCAGATCCGGATACGGGCTGGTGCCAAACGCCTCCTGTGCCAGTCGCATAGCGCTTCCGTCTACGGTGCGCACACCGCGCTGAGAAATCGCCCTGAGGTCTTCCTCCGAAAAGCCGGAGGATAGCAAGCCGCATTCCTGCAAATTGCCAATATCTACGGGTTTTGGCACTGAAGAAATGGGCTCGATCTGTTGAGTATCCCCTATCACCAGTGCGCGTTTCGCGAGGGCAAAGGAGGCACCCGCGACCTCCGGCAGCACCTGACCCGCCTCGTCGACGATCAGCAGGTCAACGAAGTTCAAGAGATATTGTTTTGCAAACTCGCCGGCAGAAAAGGTCGTGTAGGTCATCTTTCCGGGCAGAGTTGCAAATGTTGAGACTGCACAGGGCATCAGCATCATCCGTCGATGCCATCGCGGAATCACTGCGGTGCGGCCCGTCTTCCTTCGCGATCTGACAATCCCGGGCAGATCCTCCTCCATCGCCATTATCCAGCGGCCCTCCCAATAGTGGGTCGCCAGCAGGAAGAGACGGAAGCGGGTCTGGCAATCTGCGAAACGGTCGAGGTCTTGTTCTTCCGAAAGCGGTAAGGCCTGCGCGCCTAGAGCCGATACCGCTCTCTCCCATTCGTGCTCCGAAGCGTGCAGTGCGGCGCGAAGCTGGACAGCGCGCTTATGCTTGCGAGCGGCCTTGTCCTTTGTCTCGCGTCCGACTTTCTCTGATGCGCGCAGCTTTTCATCAATGGCACACAGAGTGCCCATCCCCGAAAAATCCAGTTCACACCCGGCGTCTTCAAGGGCGAGACGGGCCCGTAACAGCCTTTTTCGGGCGACCGATGGCAGAAAGCCAAAAACGGCCAGAAGGCCGAATTCGGATGCCTGATGTCTTTCCCATACTTTCACCCACCTTATCAGGGCCTCATGAGCGGTAACGCTTTGTGCCTCCGTCTTGTCGAGGCTGACAACGAACGCGTCGGGATCGGGACCAAGCGTTTGTGAAACGGCAGCCAAACATCGCGCCAGATCGGTCCGCGCCTCATCTATACCCGACAATACGGCCTCTTCTTGCTTCATCAGAACGTGTAATGCTGAGACAACTTCATTCACGTCAGGATCGTTCAGATGAGGGATGGCCGCGCGCGCCGCTGTCAGATAGGCATCTTTGGCCCTTAGGACATAGTCTTCGCTCTCGATGTCGTTAAAGAACATCTCGGTTTGATAGGTTTTCGATGCAATCACCTCGCGCGAGAAAGATGCGAGAAACAACCCGAAACTTGCGATATTCGGCAGCCAGCGACCGGCGAACGGCCCCTCACCATGTGCGAAATCCTTGCCGAACGCGTCAATAATATTGGTCACGGCCTGATTGTTGGAGGACGCAGCAACGATGACCGGAGGCGTCCCTTCGCTAAGCGCGGCCCGCACCCATTCTCCAGCAATCGCCGACAGCAGCATCGTGGTCTTGCCTGTGCCCGGAGGGCCGTTCACTGCGAGAATTTCGCCGGTGCTTAGGCTTGCAAGATGAGCCAGCACCTCTCGCTGTTGGTCGGCCAACGGGAACCGATCATTTGAATGCCCAAGAATTTGGGCGAACCCGCGCGCAGGCGTGCGGTCCCCGACCATCTTTGATGAATCCGGAAGGGCAAATTGCGCAAGCAGCGGTGCCTCCGGCGTGTCATTCAACAGCACGTCATAGAGGTCGAGTATCTGACGCACAGTCGCCGACGCGGTCGCGGTGCTCTCCAGCAGGCCTGAGCCAATGGCGCTATAATCGCCGCCTTTGCCCGGCCAGCCATTTGCCACAGCATCGACCATCTTGCGACAATGGGAGAGATATTTCTGCCAGGCACCGTCCCCTTCTGCGAGGACGAGCGGGTGCACAGTGAGAAACTCATCAAGCGCCTCCATAGTGCCAACGGAAAACTCCCCTTGGGGCAGCGGCGACAGAATATCCCGAGCAATGGCATTGCGCGTCGGGATAATCGTGCCGTCCCGCCTGAGGACCGCTTCGGTCACGACCGGTGCGACAAGTTCCGGCATGCGCCCGCCGATTTCCTTAGCGTGTGATGTCCTGCGCGCCGCGACCAGCGGCCAAAAACGCACTGGAACGTCCTGGACCGTGTTTTTCTGGCCCGCAAATGCTTTTTCGACAAGTTCGCCGGGCAACATGCCGGTTCTCAAAACTGCGGCAGACAGTGAAATGTATTTCGCCCGATCCGTTTGTCTGAATTGTCCCTTCCCCAAGAGGCTGTCAGCCAGTGAGGTGCGCCAGTAACGGAAAACTTCGTTCGATTGTGGAGACATTTCGGATTTGCTCTTTCACTTGGACCGGTGGCATCCAAAAAATGTCAAAGGTCTCACCGGGGTCCTTGTTCGCATGCTACGGTATCTGCCTCGGTGCGACATGGGAAGACGGCGGACATGTAGCAAGCAGCGACAGCTCTGTCGCCCCCAAACACTTTTTTATCGGTCGGGGGAAAAACGGGCCTAAGCTGCGGATGCGAAAGGTCGGCTTTTCCCCAAAATGGGCTTCTGCACTCTTAGCGCGACGGCCTGTTGACGCCAAGGTGCCATTGCTTTTCACGCTCTCGGCAGGGCCACCTGTATCGTAATTGATCCATCTCAAGGAGAACTCCTACCGATCGTGTTCTCACTAACCAAACAACGTGATCCGCCAGTTCGACCATTGAGCGAGTTTGGGAGTTTTGCGCTGCTTGGTGATACCGAGGGGGACAGTCAATGAAGATCAAGGACTATTTGAAGATCGAAAGTGCGACAGACTTAAGTCGCACAGAAGTTGGACGGTTGGGCACTGCGATACTGTTTGTCGTGGGCGTGATGATCTATGCGGGATCGAAATTCGCTCATATTGAACAGTCGTATTTACTGGTCGCTGCCGCAGTGATTGGTGCCTATATGGCCATCAACATTGGGGCCAATGACGTTGCCAACAATGTCGGGCCAGCGGTTGGCTCTTTTGCACTGACATTGACCGGGGCGATTGTCATTGCGGCGATTTTCGAGGCCGCCGGGGCGATCATTGCCGGTGGTGATGTGGTCAGCACAGTGAAGAAGGGCATCATCAACCCTGCCGACATTGCCGACCCGCAGGTTTTTGTCTGGGTCATGATGGGGGCCTTGACCGGGGCGGCGATCTGGCTAAATGCCGCCACTTGGTTAGGTGCGCCAGTGTCCACCACTCATTCGATCATCGGGGGGGTCATGGGCGCAGGCATCGCGGCGGCAGGATGGGATGTCGTGAACTGGGACGCGATGGCCAAGATTGCGGCAAGCTGGATTATCTCGCCGGTCACCGGAGGGATTATTGCGGCATTGTTCCTGTACTTTCTAAAGCGAACGATCTTCTTTAAATCCAAGCCTGTGGAATCGGCGCGCAGAATTGTGCCGTTCATGATCGGCATCATGACATGGGCGTTTACCACCTACGTTGCGCTGAAAGGCATCAAGAAACTCGTCAAGATCGACCTCACCAACGCGCTGTTGATTGGTCTGGTTGCCGGTTTGGTGGCCATTGTCATCGTTCGTCCGATGATCAATCGTGCGGCACCCAATTTGGAAAACAACCGCGACGGCGTGAACCGGCTTTTCACCATCCCGCTGATCATCTCGGCGGCCCTGCTCAGCTTTGCGCACGGGGCCAATGATGTCGCCAATGCCGTCGGCCCTCTTGCCGGTATCGTCGATGCGCTCACCGCCGGCGAGGGTGGCGCATCGAGTGTGGCGATCCCGCTCTGGGTCATGGTTATCGGCGCGCTCGGTATCGCGGTGGGGTTGGCGCTGTTCGGGCCCAAGCTGATCCGCACTGTCGGCTCGGAAATCACCGAACTGGACCGCAGCCGCGCTTTCTGTATTGCGCTCGCGGCCGCGATCACTGTGATCATTGCAAGCCACCTCAAACTACCGGTAAGCTCGACCCACGTGGCCCTTGGCGCGGTGTTCGGGGTCGGTTTCCTGCGCGAGTTTCTCGAGCTGCGGCTAGGTAAGGTGGTGGAGGATGTTCTGAACCAGCACGAGGGCGAACCAGACTTTGCACAGGCCGAAATGGTGCTGATGAATTTCCAGAATGCCCCACCTGAGGACAAACAGCGCATCCTGAAAGAACTTCAGAAAATGGGCCCCGAAGCCGTCATTGATGCCGCTCAGAGGAAGGTGTTGCAAAAGGCGCTGAAGCGGCAATTGGTCAAGCGTTCGTCACTTTTCAAGATCGTGTCGGCCTGGATCATCACTGTCCCGGTCTCGGCTATTTTGGCCGCGATGTTCTACTTTGTGTTGCGCGGAATGATGTTGCCTTGAGAGGATCATAATAATGATGAAAAGGCTGCTTCTGCCCGTCATCCTGTTGGTGCTGACGCTTGGGTTTTTGGCCAGTTCTGACTTCCAAGAGATTGCTGCGGGTGTGGCCATCTTTCTTTTTGGCATGTTGATGCTCGAGGACGGGTTCAAGCTCTTCAGCGGCGGTTTTCTGGAACGCGCGCTGGAGAAAGCGACTGGGTCGATCGCGAAATCTGTGGGCTTTGGTATTGTGTCCACGACGATCATGCAGTCGAGCTCTCTGGTCTCGGTCATCACTATCTCGTTCCTCAGCGCCGGGCTGATCTCACTTCTGGCCGGGGTCGGAATCATATTCGGTGCCAATATTGGAACAACAACCGGTGCCTGGCTGGTGGCCGGGTTCGGGATGAAGGTAAATATCTCAGCTTATGCCTTGCCGATGCTGGCGATTGGCATCGTGTTGGTGTTCCAGAAGTCGAAATATCTGCGCGGCGCGGGCTATGCTCTGGCAGGGCTCGGTTTTCTGTTCTTGGGCATTCACTACATGAAAGAAGGCTTCGAGGCCTTCAAGGACCAATTCGATCTGACCCGCTTTGCCTTGACCGGGCTGCTTGGGCTTGTCGTCTTTACGCTGGTCGGGGCCGCGGCGACTGTTGTCATGCAGTCAAGTCATGCCACGTTGGTGCTGATCATCACGGCGCTGGCCGCCGGGCAGATCAGCTATGAAAACGCGCTTGCTCTGGCAATTGGTGCCAACATTGGCACTACGATCACCGCGATCATAGGTGCTTTTAGCGCAAATTTTCAGGGCAAGCGGCTGGCGCTTGCCCATTTGATTTTCAATCTTGTCACCGCGGGTGTGGCGTTGATTTTCATCAGCCCGATCCGTTTGGCGGTGGATTACATCAGTGCAAGCGTCGGCATTCCAGATACCGACTACGCGCTAAAACTGGCGGTGTTCCACACCATCTTTAATGTGCTGGGCGTCGTGTTGATGCTCCCGCTCATTCACCAGTTGATCGCATATCTAGAGCGCGCCATCGCACAGCCAGCTGAAGATTTAAGCCAACCGAAATACCTTAACGAAGCAGTTGACGAGTTTCCCCAAACCTTCCGGACAGCGATGCGTCGCGAGGTACAGCACCTTTACGACAATGCGGTCGAATTGATCGCGCATGGGCTCAACCTGCACCGGAGTGAACTGTTCGAGACCTGCGATATCGCTGCAACCGTCGCGGCCAGCCGTGCGCCAGTCGAGTTCGACATTGACGAACGCTATGAACAACGGGTCAAGACGCTCTTTTCCGCGATTATCGAGTTTGCTACGCGGGTCGGTGCCAAGGACATGCCTCAGGAAGTGATGCAAGACATCTACATCATGCGAGATGTTGCCGGGCGTATTGTCAGAGCCGTGAAGGCGGTCAAACACCTGCGGCGCAACGCCACCCATTATACCGAGCGGAGGCAAGGCGTGATCACCGATCTCTACAACGGCTTGCGCACCGAGATTGCCCGCATCCTTGTCGAAATCCGCAAGCTCGAATTGGCCGATCCGGAAAACCGTTCAAGCCTCTGGCTGGATCAAGAACGCATTCAGGTGGAACGCGACGAACAGGAAACCAACAGTACGATTGACGGGTTGATCCGTGCCCGAAAGATCGACGCGAAAATGGCAACCTCGTTCCTGAACGATTCAAATTATGCCTATGGTGCGATGCGCGATCTTCTGGGCGCGGCACGGGCCTATTACATCGAAACCGAGGATGCGATGGCCGAGGTCGAGCGCATTTTGGCACTGGAAGACGAGGAGTTGAGCGAATTGGCACCCAACTCTCTGGGAATTAATGCAAAAAGACCGTCATCGTGATGCGTAAAGGCGTTACGTTACGGTTTCGATTCGGCGCTATGCAAGCCTGAGAACGGGAGAACAGCATGGGACTTGAGAAAATTGGCGAAAAACTGGACAAGTATTTCAATCGCCTAGAGCAGGGTAGAGCGACAAAGATAAAGCCTGCTCATGTGGAGAAGGTGATTGCGAAGCTGCACGCAAAGCAAAAGCTGCTGCAGGATGAGCTTCACGACGCAGAAAAGCAGTCAAAGAAGTGCCGCCTTGCGAATAAGCTCGCGACTGTGGGCGAACAAATTGAGCGCGCAGAGTGGTTATTAGAAAAGATTGGTTCTTAGGCATTGCCCCGAGCACTCGCTGTTGAGATTCCAGCAATATTGCATCGCTCACGCCCCTTATGTCTAAAGACACCGCACAGTCGCGATCATTTGCTGCGGCAAGGTTCGTAAAGGGCCCGAACCGGACCCGGTCGAAAAGAGCGGAAAGTGGTGTTGCGCCAAATGATACCGTGCTTGTCTTCATCCGTCAAAAGCCGCTTCGTTTGACGCGCCATTTTCTGCTCCATCGTGGCGGCTATCCAAAGCAGACATGATCGAACACTCTCTATCCGCCCCAGTGCAGTGACGCCGGACTGTTACGAATGGTGTGCCGACCGATGGCGCGATCGCGCGACCTTAGTGATCCCCGACGGTGTGAGGCCCGTGTTAGAGGCCTCCATTGCGCAGCTGTTCAATTCGGAAAAAGTTGTTCTGGATGCGGTGAAATGCAAACAAATTCACTTTGCCAGGTTCGAGGTCGCATGGGCCGCGTTTGAGGCGTTGCGGACCTAAGCGCGCAAACGCCAGCCCCCTAATTCCGCTCCGCAGGGGCACCGCCTTCAAAGGCATTGCCGTTCACGTAATCACAAGGGGCCTCTTGCATTTCCAGATGCAGGTGATCCCCGGTAAACGGATGCGCGCGTGCCAGTTCCTCGTCCACGTCAATGCCCAAACCGGGTGCGATGGGGGCGGGGATGAACCCGTCTTCCACGCGGATGGACCCCTTTATCAGCTGGTCATGAAACGGCGTCTCAATGCACTCGGCCATCAAGATATTCGGGATCGAGACAGCCAGGTGAATATTCGCCGCCCATTCCACGGGTCCTGCATACAGATGCGGTGCCATCTGCGCATTATAGACCTCAGCCATCGCCGCAACCTTCTTCATTTCCCAGATGCCACCGGCACGGCCCAAGGCGGGTTGTAATATTGTCGCCGCCCCCGACCGCAGAACCGGCGCAAATTCCGCCTTGGTGGTCAAGCGCTCGCCTGTCGCGATCGGTATGCGCACGGCGCGCGCGACCTTGGCCATTTCTTCGACGGAATCAGGTGGGATCGGTTCCTCGAACCATAGCGGGCTGTAGGGTTCCAACGCTTGGCCCAACCGGATTGCGCCCGCAGTGCTGAATTGACCGTGGGTGCCAAACAGCAGGTCCGCCTTGTCGCCCACTGCCTCGCGGATCGCTTTGCAAAAAGCCACCGATTGCGTGATGTCCGACATCGCCGGCATATGCCCGCCCCGCGACGTATAGGGGCCGGCGGGGTCAAATTTGACCGCCGTATACCCGCGCGCCACACAATAGGCAGCGGATTCAGCGGCCATTTCGGGCGATGTCCAGAATGCACC
>TARA_R110002094_G_scaffold102303_3_pt1 | contig 30418 bp, 30 predicted proteins | sample TARA_R110002094 | Tara Oceans TARA_R110002094 (sample SAMEA4397409) | marine metagenome | biome: Polar Biome; feature: [MIX] marine epipelagic wind mixed layer (ENVO:01000061); material: water (ENVO:00002006), including particulate matter (ENVO:01000060) such as... | depth 10-100 m
AGCATTTCCCAGCATTTCCCAGCATTTCAAAGACAGTCTGGCTGGTTTATCCTTACCAAACCATGAATTTCACGCCAAACAGACATCTCAGTTGCATTTTCAGCGTCACCTGAGCTGCAGAGCAAGGCTGCCTTTTCATAAACCGCAATTTGTGACGAGATTATGTGTAACATGCAAACCGGTGTCGACAGATTGAACAAAACTCATCCGACAGTGCTCTGCTGCAGCTGGAAATTCAGGGGCGGCCAATCGATTTGAAGGCCGTATCTGCCTTATTTCGATCAACTGAGCTGATTAAGATGCCGCAAGTTGAGGCGGTCGGTTTCCCGCTTGGAACGAAATTCGATAATATTTGCCTTGCTTGCAATAGCTGAAAGAAAATCGCATGCTTTTCAGGTTGGTCAACAAAGCGTATTCCGCTGTTGCATCAGGTCTGTGCGCACGCTATCTGCTGGCGTCGACGATAATTTTGAGTGCAGTAAAGTAGGGATGGGCCGGCATGTCGGCTATGACGGACACGGATCACCTGTTGAGCAGGATGCATCATCTTTCATTTCTTCCAGCGCGCTTCTATATTCGGGCAAGCAGCGAGTTCCGGCACAGCCGACATGAAGTGCAATAATCTGCCAGATGATCCACCGGGGGGCGGCTCAATAAACAGCCTGAAACCTTCAGATGCCGCCAGTAAGGCAAAGCTTTTCTCCGCACTGGTGGCGCGGGTCAGGCATGATCACGACACATCCGCCTTTGAGGATCTGTTCGACTATTTTGCACCACGCCTGAAAGCCTATCTGCTGCGTTTAGGCGCTCACAGCGGCCAGGCGGAAGAACTGGTTCAGGAAGTCATGATTACGCTCTGGCGGAAATCTCATCTGTTCGATCCGGCGAAATCGTCATTGGCGACGTGGCTGTTTCGGGTCGCCAGAAACCGGCACATTGATGCATTGCGGCGCGACAAGCGCGGCGAGCTGGATCAGGATGACCCTTATCTGCAGCCGCAAGGGGAAGTCGACGCGGGCGAACAGATCGATGCTGAACTGCGTGACACCCGTGTGCGGGCCTGTTTGGCGAAGCTGCCGGAGGAGCAACTGTCGCTGGTGCGCCTGTCGTTTTTCAAAGGTCTGAGCCACAGTCAGATTTCTGACCAGACTGAGCTGCCCCTTGGCACTGTCAAATCCCGGATCCGGCTTGCGTTTTCGCGTCTGCGCCGTTGTCTGGAATCTGTTACCGGGATCGATCTTTAAACATCTATCTTGTCCTGAAGCGCGTCCCGGGCCTTGTCGCGGTGGACAGCTTTGATGTGCGGTCCAACCAGCGCCAGAACAGCCAGCAGCACCGAGGCGTCATCGGCAAAGCCGATGATTGTCAGCACATCAGGAATGGCATCAATCGGCATGACAAAATAGGCCAGGGCACCAATCAGAGCCGCACGTGCCCTGAATGGCGTTTGCGGGTCCATCGCACAGAAATAAGCAGCGATTACATCTTCCATGAAGGGGATGTGACGCAGCGCTTTGCGAACAGTTGGCCAGAAGCGTCTCTGCACGCTGTTCTGCTGGCTGTCAAATCCACCTTTAACGTGCTCGCGGACCTTTTCCGGCAGAATAATCTCACCATCAAGAACCTGTCTCGATTCGCTGTTCTGGCTGTCTGCCGGCATAATCGTCCCCTGTGTCAGTGGCTTCAGGACGCTGAGTTATAAATCTGCGCCAGTTTATCCATGGCTTTGGCCAATTTAATGTCCAGCGCACTCAGTCCGTTGCAATCATGTGTCGTCAAAGTGACAGTGACAGTCTTGTAAATATTTGACCATTCCGGATGATGGTTCATTTTTTCAGCTATCAGAGCGGCCTGACTCATGAAGCCGAATGCCTGGACAAAATCCTTGAAGACGAATTTTTTGCCAATGGCGTCGCGCGCCGCGTCATGGTCCCAGCCGGACAAGGCGCTCAGTGCTGCGCTGCGTGCCGCTTCGTCCAATTTGTCCGTCATACCGTTTCCTTTCACACTCTGTGCTGCCCGGATTTGCAGAACTGTTACCATATAGGATGGAATTCGACGCGTGAAAGGACAACTCAACCTCCTAATTGTGTCCAGACCCTAATCTTCAGCCGCCTGGCAGCGCTTGCCGGACTTTGCAAACGCGTTTATCAGGTCGCTTGGCTTTCAGCAGAAACAGTTACGTCCATGCTACCGGAATTCCATTATTCACCGCCGCCGGACACCGGCTTGCAGGTCCTGCATCAGGATCAGCATCTGCTGCTTGTGGATAAGCCGTCCGGATTGTTGAGCGTGCCCGGCAAAGCCGGCCATCACGCCGATTGCCTGGAGGCCCGGGTAAAAGCCAAATTTCCGCAGGCGCTGCTGGTGCACCGGCTCGACCTCGACACCTCCGGCGTCATGGTGTTTGCCATGAATACCGCCGCACAGAGACATCTCGGCCTGCAATTTGAACGGCGTCACATTGAAAAGCGGTATGTTGCGAGGGTGGCGGGAACGGTGGTGACCGCTTCCGGACAGATCAATCTGCCGCTCATCTGCGACTGGCCGAACCGGCCGCTGCAGAAAGTCGACTGGACCACGGGAAAAGCGGCGCAGACCGGCTTTTGCGTACTGGCACGCGAGCAGGATGCAACTCGCATCGCACTTTATCCCAAAACCGGCCGCTCACATCAGCTCCGGGTTCACTGCCTCGCCATCGGACATCCGATCCTGGGAGATGCTTTTTATGCGCCGGCAGAAACCTTTGCGCGCGCGCCGCGTCTGCAGCTTCACGCCGAGACCCTGTCGCTGTTTCATCCGCACGGTGGAAAGCGTCTGAGCTTTTCTGCAACGCTGCCGTTCTAGGGCGCTTCAAGGTAACCATGAAACGCTCTAGAAATTTCGGAGCGGCCAGACCTTTGCCCGGACCTTCCGGATTGTTGTGTAATTGATTAAAAATTAACGAAAAATCACGCGGTTGCCGCAATTTATCCGCTGTCCGGCCGGTTTTGCGTTTCATCATCCCGACAGGTCTCACCAGTATTGAAAGGTCATGTCATGCCGTCTCAACTCGTTGCCATGGGGTCCGTAATGGGTCTGACCGAGGCAGGTCTTCTGTCTGTTCTGCTGACACTCGTCTTGTGTTGCATGGCCTTTGCAGTCGCCTTGCTTTTGCGCCAGACCTACCGGGAGCAGAAGCCGGAACGCCTGCGGGTGCGGGAAAGAATGCGATCAAAATTCCCCGAATAGATCGTTGTTCCGCTGCGTTGATTTATTTGACCGGGTTTGCGCCCCTCCAGTTGAGGCGCAAACCCTCCATGGCTGCGATGGCGAAGATATTCTTCCCTTGTCGACCCGATGGTGGTGCCCCATGTCCATTTTGATTGACTGAGTTAAGCGGAGCGCTGCAATGGATGCGAAAATGCGGATGATACATGGATTCCTCGGCCTGATTATTCTGGCCGGCGCCCTGCAAATTTCGCGACCTGTCGAGGCTGCATCGACAACAATTTTCGACCAGCAGGCGCTGGAGCGCTGGTCAGGCTCATTTTCCACCGAAGCCGCCAGGGTCGATGTCGTTGCCGTTGTGCTGGGTCTGGAAAACCCGTGGGGCATGAGCTTCCTGCCGGATGGAACAATTCTGGTGACAGAACGTCCCGGACGGCTGAGACTGGCGCGCAACGCAGAATTGGGGCCGCCCATCGCGGGTGTGCCGGAAGTTTATAATGTCGGGCAGGGGGGCCTGCTGGATGTCGCCCTTGATCCGGGTTTTTCCGATAATCGTTTGATTTATCTGTCTTTTGCCGACCCTGGCAAAGGAGGGGCTGGAACAGCGGTGATGCGCGCCCGTTTCACTCAAGATGGCCTGACAGGTCAGCTTGACCAGCAGGAAGTCATTTTCCGCCAGAATATCAAGACAACAAACAACCGCCAATTCGGCTCCCGCCTGACATTCGCACCGGATGGAACTCTGTTCGTGACTATTGGCGACCGCGGCGAAGATGACCGGGCGCAGGACAAGCGCGACCATGCCGGCTCCGTAGTTCGGATTTGGCCGGACGGATCGATCCCCCAGGACAATCCTTTCCTGGACGATCCCGATGCCCTGCCTGAGCTGTGGTCGATTGGTCATCGCAATCAGCAAGGTGCCGCGATTGATCCGCAAACTGGCCGGTACTGGACCGTTGAGCATGGCGCCCGCGGCGGAGATGAGCTGAACCGGCCGGAAGCTGGAAAAAACTACGGATGGCCGGAAATCTCCTATGGACGGCATTATTCCGGTCGCAGGATAGGCCGCGGAACCAGCGCCGAGGGCCTTGAGCAGCCGGTATATTACTGGGATCCCTCAATCGCGCCCTCCGGTCTCGCCTTTTATGGACAGTCCGGCATTGACAGCTGGAACGGCAATGCCTTTGTCGGGGCTCTGAAAGACAAGTTGATCGCCCGCCTTGAAATTGATCTCAGCGGACCGGTTGCGAAAGTCATCAACGAAGAACAATGGGACATGTCGCGCTGGGGACGTATCCGCGACGTCGATGTGGATGCAGATGGCAATATCTGGTTTCTGACAGACGAGCAGAATGGCGGGTTGTTCAGGATTGTGCCCCGTTCACAGTAAAGGCTGGTCCATCCGGTGAAAATCTTTCTTGCAATCCTCCTGCTCGTCGGGGCGTTGGTCGTTGTCCTGCTGCTTGTAGGCCCGGAACAGCTGTGGCGCCGGCTGAATCAGATTGAACCTCTGCAATTGCAGGACTGGCCGGGCAGGCCGACGCCGAATTGGGCGTTGGCCTGCCCGGATATGTCGCCGGATGAGCGCTATTGCAGGGCAGCGGTGCCGACCCATACGAGCCCCGTTGTGGCGGCAGATGCTGACGAGCTGTTTCAATGGTTCGCATCGCATATTCAAGCCGGTGGCGAAGCGGGCGTTCCTGCAAAGTCACGCAATGCCTCGCTGGTCACGGTGACGGCACGCAATGATGCTGCGAGAAAAATCCGTTTCGAAGTCTTGTCGCCGCGCCTCAGCTTTCCTGACATCATTGATCTGGAAGTGTTTCCAACCGGGCAAGACAGAGCAGGCTTTGCCCTGCTGTCGCAAAGCCTGCTGGGCAGCAGCGATTTGGGTGTGAATGCCCGTCGGATCGAGCACTATCTGAAAGATGTATCAGCTGAATTTGATCGTAGTTAGAACAGGTTTACACAATCAGTCTGGCACTGGCATACTCCAGCAGAATCGTTTGGAGTTGAAAATCATGAGACTGACCAGTCCTTCCTTTCCTGTATTCATAATTTCTGTTGTCCTGTTTGCTCTGGTGGTGGTCGCGCGCTATCTGGGGATCACCATTCCTGTGGTTTCGGGCAACGTGTTCGAAATTCTGCTGGTCGCCTATGTGGTGATGCTGGTGGGTGTACTGGTTCGCGGCGCCTGAGCCACACAGCGGACTCGTTTTCTGGCTGACGGTCAGCATCGGCACTCCGGTGTCCGCTTGAAGACGGCTATCCGCTGGCCGGACGATGGATGGTGAAACAGATCTGACGCCTGGTGCAACCGGCCACGGGAAAGCGCACATGACGGCTATCATTGCCGTCGGGACTGCACGTCAGGTGCAGGCAATCAACCGCTCGTCCCGTAAGTTGTCTATTGCTTTGCGGCTTGGGTTCCGCCGACAGTAATTGCATCTATCCGCAACGTTGGCTGTCCAACGCCAACGGGAACCCATTGGCCGGCTTTTCCGCATGTGCCAACGCCGCGATCAAGCTGCATGTCATTGCCGATCTTCGAGACCCGCCGCATCGCATCCGGTCCATTGCCGATCAGCATGGCACCCTTCACGGGCGCGCCGATTTTGCCGTTTTTGACCCGGTAGGCTTCGGTGCAGGAAAACACGAATTTTCCCGATGTGATATCGACCTGGCCACCACCGAACGAAACCGCATAAAGCCCGTCTTTCAGTGAGGCAATTATCTCTTCCGGCGCGTCCTGGCCGCCCAGCATACAGGTATTGGTCATGCGCGGCATCGGCGCATGGGCGTAGGATTGGCGGCGCCCGTTCCCGGTTGGAGCAACACCTGACAGACGCGCATTCTGGCGGTCCTGCATGTAGCCAACCAGTTTGCCATCCTCAATCAGAACCGTCCGGGATGTTGGCGTGCCCTCATCATCGATGGTCAGCGAGCCGCGCCGTGCGGCAAGAGTGCCGTCATCGACGATGGTTACGCCCCTGGAGGCAACCTGCTCGCCCATGAGCGTGGCAAAGGCTGACGTGCCCTTGCGGTTGAAATCACCTTCCAGGCCATGGCCGACAGCTTCATGCAGCAAAATGCCGGGCCAGCCTGATCCCAGCACAACATCCATTTCCCCTGCGGGCGCAGCCTCGGCCGTCAGATTGACACGGGCCTGGCGTATGGCATCGTCGACGCCGGCCTTCCAGGCGTCTTCATTGATAAAGGCATCAAACCCGTCGCGCCCGCCAAATCCGAAGGACCCTGTCTCCTGGCGCGCACCGTCCCGGGCAATCACCGAGACATTGAAACGCAGCATCGGCCGGATATCTTCCACCAGATGGCCATCGGCGCGCAGTATTTTCACGATCTGCCAGCTGGCGGCAAGGCTTGCAGAGACCTGGGCAATATCGCTGCCGCTGTCGCGCGCATAGGCATCGACAGTTTCCAGCAGGGCAAGCTTCTCGCTGTATTGCGGCGTGCTCAGCGGATTGTCATCGCCATAAAGTTTTTGGTTGGTGCGCAATGGCGCATCGGCATAGTGGCCTGAATAGCCCTTGCCGACAGCGCTTACCGCCTCGACCGCGCGGGCCAGCGCCGCATCGGACAGCTCACTGGAATGGGCATAGCCGACAGCTTCACCGCAGACGCTGCGCAATCCAAAGCCCTGATCCACATCGAATGTTGCGCTTTTCAGGCGGCCATTGTCGAAACTCAGGCTTTCCTGCTGACGATATTCTGCAAACAATTCACCATCATCCGCTCCGCTCAGAGCATCACCGATGCGGCGTTTCGTCGCCAGGGCATCCAGGTCCAGGCCTTCAAAAAAACTGGAGGTTTGCGGCAAACTCATTAGGGCAGGGCGTCGTAGCCGGCGCTGAAACCGGACAGGGAAATCGGGATGCCGATGCCTGCTTCGGGCGTCTCGAAGACAATAAAGGTCGCTTGTTCACCGCCGCGCAGCTTGTCCAGCAACTCATCTTCCATGATGACTTCCGCCAGACAGCCTTCCGAGACACAACGCACGAAACCGGCGCGGCCGACATCTTCATCATCGATCTTCAAACCCAGACCAGATGGCAGCAGAACGCCCAGCGGCGTAATGACGCGCAGCAGTTTTGCCTTGCCATCGGCGGTTTTCAGAACAATCACACTTAGGCCGACATTGGGCCGGTCCTCAGCGGCGACATATTGCATCAGCGCACATTGCTGGCCCTGGGCTCCCGGTGGTGTTTCACACCGCATGGTCCAGTCAGCGTAAGGGGTCTGAACCTGCTGCGCACTGACTGGGAATGCAGCCAGTAGAAAGCTGCCCAGAACTAACGCAGCCAAAACCGGTAAAGTTGACAAAGGGCGGAAAGAAACCTGCATGGTATCCCATCTCGATTGACCAAAGGTGTAAAGTCCCTAGCAGAGCGTGACACACTGTCAAGCAATGCAGAGCTCCGCCAAGCCTGTCGGATCCCTGAATCCGGTCGAAATCGCTGTTTGTTACGCGAATTTAATCGAATGGATGCCGCGACTGACGAGATTGGCTGATGTCATCTGGTGTCTGAGGATTCGGGCGATATTCTGTCACAGATAGAATTTTTTGAATGGACCTGGTCTTTCAGTGTGCAGGCCGAACTGGTCCGGACCTGATGTTGTCCCGGTCGGTCGGTTTCTATTTTGCTGAATGGTTGATGGTGAGATGAAAAAACGTTACAGGGTTTGGACATAAGTTCTTCTCGACACGGCATGGCAAGCCTCGTATATGGGGGCGGAAATTGGAAGACAGTTTCAGCTTTTTTCTGCCTGTAAGGATGGATCATCGCCGGACACTGCGGTAATCAGTTGAAATAGAGTCGCGATTGCTGCGGCGTCACACGCAAATGCAAACTGGCAAAAGGTTGTCATCATGATGAAATTGAAGCGCAGTGCATCCGCGCTTTCGAAATTGGCAAAGCGGCATGCGACAATCTCAGTTGTTGGCGTTGCCGGTTCACTCGGATTTTCTGCAGCCTCTGTTGCGCAGCCAAAACCCTGGCAGGTCACTTTTCAAGAAGCCGCTTCGCCGGTCATGGAACAGATCAATTCATTCAACACATTCACCTTGTGGATTGTCGTTCCGATTGTGGTGTTGGTCCTGGCCCTGCTGATAATTTGCGCTGTGCGGTTCAATTCGAACGCCAATCCGACGCCCTCCAAAACCACACATAATACAATAATTGAAATTGTCTGGACGGTGGTACCGGTTCTGATTCTGGTGGTTCTGGCCGTTCCCTCTTTCCGTCTGCTCTACAATCAGCTGGAAATTCCGGAAGCGGAAATGACCATAAAGGCGACCGGCTACCAGTGGTATTGGGGCTATGAATATCCTGACAATAATGACATCGCCTTTGATTCCTACATGCTGCAGGATGATGAGCGCGGCCCCAACGATCCGCGTCTTCTGGCGGTTGACAATGAAATTGTTGTCCCCGTCGGCAAGGTCATTCGGGTTCAGGTGACGGCTGCAGACGTGCTGCATTCCTTCGCCATGCCGTCCATGGGTCTGAAAATGGATGCCGTGCCCGGCCGCCTGAACGAGACCTGGTTCAAGGCAGAACGCGAGGGCATCTATTACGGCCAGTGTTCCGAGCTTTGCGGTGTCTTGCATGCCTTCATGCCGATTGCGATCCGTGTCGTCAGTGACGATCAGTTCCAGCAATGGGCAACCATGGCTGCCGATGATGTTGAAGGTGCCAACGACATGCTGGCAGGGCTTCTGGAAGAACAGAAAAAACTCGCACAGCGCTAGATCTTTGCGCAGTGCGGACGGGAATTTGACGAAACACGAGTAAGGGCCCGAAAGGGCCAGCCGGGGCCTTGCTCAAGGACCGGCAGATGCAGATAGGAGACTTGGACATATGGCAGGCACCGCAGCACATGCAGACGCCCACGGCCACCCAACCGGCTGGCGCCGCTACGTCTATTCGACGAACCACAAAGACATCGGAACGATGTATCTGATCTTTGCGATTTTCTCGGGCATTTTAGGCGGCGCTCTGTCCGTTGCCATGCGCATGGAATTGCAGGAACCGGGCATGCAGATCTTCGGCAGCCCGCATGTCTACAACGTGGTCACTACCGGCCACGGCCTGATCATGATTTTCTTCATGGTTATGCCAGCCCTCATTGGCGGCTTTGCCAACTGGTTTGTTCCGATCATGATCGGCGCGCCGGATATGGCGTTTCCACGCATGAACAACATCTCGTTCTGGCTTCTGCCGCCGTCGCTGATCCTGCTTATAACCTCCATGTTTGTCGAAGGCCCTCCCGGTGCAAACGGTGTCGGTGGCGGCTGGACCCTTTATCCGCCGCTGTCCACATCCGGTCAGCCCGGCCCGGCGATGGATTTTGCAATACTGTCACTGCATCTGGCGGGCGCCTCGTCAATTCTCGGTGCGATTAATTTCATTACGACCATTTTCAACATGCGTGCTCCGGGCATGACACTGCACAAAATGCCGCTGTTTGCCTGGTCGGTGCTGATCACTGCGTTCCTGCTGTTGCTGGCCCTGCCAGTGCTGGCCGGCGCCATCACCATGCTGCTGACAGACCGAAACTTCGGAACCACGTTCTTTTCTCCTGAAGGCGGCGGGGATCCGATCCTGTTCCAGCATCTGTTCTGGTTCTTCGGTCATCCGGAGGTGTATATTCTCATTCTCCCGGGTTTTGGTATCATCAGCCACGTGATTTCGACTTTCTCCCGGAAACCGATTTTCGGGTATCTTGGGATGGCCTATGCGATGGTTGCCATTGGTGTAGTGGGGTTCATCGTTTGGGCCCACCACATGTTCACCGTCGGTCTGGACGTCGACACACAGGCCTATTTTGTGTTCGCAACCATGGTCATCGCTGTTCCAACCGGGGTGAAGATCTTTTCATGGATTGCCACGATGTGGGGCGGCTCGATTGATTTCCGCACCCCGATGTTGTGGGCATTGGGGTTCATCTTCCTGTTCACTGTGGGCGGTGTGACCGGCGTTCAACTGGCCAATGCCGGCCTCGACCGGTCCTTGCATGATACCTATTTTGTGGTAGCACATTTCCACTATGTGTTATCGCTGGGAGCGGTTTTCGCGATTTTCGCCGCATGGTATTACTGGTTCCCGAAAATGTCGGGCTTGATGTATAATGAAACCATCGGCAAGCTGCATTTCTATGTCACCTTTATTTCGGTGAACCTGATTTTCTTCCCGCAGCATTTCCTTGGCATGGCAGGTATGCCGCGCCGTTACGTTGATTATCCCGACGCGATGGCCGGCTGGAACTTCGTCTCTTCGATCGGTTCCTACCTGTCGGCTTTTGCGGTGCTGATTTTCATATATGGCGTCTATGAAGCGTTTTCGAAGAAACGGGTTGCCGGGGCGAATCCCTGGGGTGTAGGTGCAACTACTCTGGAATGGCAATTGCCATCTCCGCCACCGTTCCATCAATGGGAGAAACTGCCCCGCATCAAATAGGCAGCCCGGCAACCAATAATGTCCGGATCAGAACGGCGCTGCCGGCCTTTCGCAGGAACAGGCCGGCAGCTTTTTTAGAAGGACCAAACAGGCAGCGCAGGTGAACATGTCGACAGCAGACATAGAAGCAAGAACAGAGTTGCAACCATTGGCCAGCCCGGCACTGGAACACCAGATTTCGCAGGCTGAGCCGAAGGATTTTTTCGCGCTTATGAAGCCCGGCGTGATGCGGCTCGTAGTCTTCACCGCCCTGGTCGGCATGGTGAGTGCGGCGGCAACTTCGGACACGGTGTTGCTGGAGCCGGTAACCGGTGCCATCGCGCTGCTCTGCATCGCCATTGGAGGCGGGGCCTCCGGAGCGCTGAATATGTGGTACGAGGCGGATCTTGACCGGCTCATGAAACGCACGGCCAAAAGACCGATTCCGGCAGGCCGGGTCTCACGTAACGAGGCTTTGGGCTTCGGCATGTTCATGGCCGCACTGTCCGTCATGATTCTGGGTCTTGTAGCAAACGTGCTGGCTGCCGGCTTGCTGGCTTTCACGATTTTCTTTTATATCGTGGTCTATACGATCTGGCTGAAACGCTCCACGCAGCAGAATATCGTTATCGGCGGTGCTGCCGGCGCGTTGCCGCCGGTTGTGGCCTGGGCTGCAATGACGGGATCTGTCGGCATTGAACCCTTTGTGCTGTTTCTCATTATTTTCATGTGGACGCCGCCACATTTCTGGGCTCTGGCGCTGTTTGCCAGCAAGGATTATGAGCGCGCGGGCATTCCGATGATGCCGGTCGTATCGGGCGATGCTTATACCCGTCGCCACATTCTGATCTATTCGCTGTTGCTGGCACCCGTGGCGCTGGCACCCTGGGTTCTGGGCTTTGGCGGCCTTGTCTATGGCGTGACCACCGCTTTACTGAGCATAGGCTTCATCTGGCGTGCAGTCGCTGTCTACCGCGACAAGGAAGCGGCCGACAATAATGGTGCAGCCAAACGTCTGTTTGCCTATTCCATTATCTATCTGTTCGCCCTGTTCGGTGTGCTCCTGCTGGAAGCCATCGTCCGAATTGTTTTTTGAGGTCGATTATGAACGAATCTGAAATTGCAGAAAATATTGCAGAAAACCGGGCAGAAGACGGCGTAGAAGACGGGCTGGTACTGTCTCCAGAGGACAAGAAAAGACGCCGCAGACGATCGGTCGCGATTGCTCTGGGACTGATTTTTCTGGTCGCATTATTCTATCTGATGACGATCTACAAATTCGGTCCGGAACTGATGAACAAACCGCTTTAGAACAGGCAACAGCTGATGGAAGTCAAACCGCTAGAGGACCAGGCATTGAAGCGTCGACGGCTGACTGCGGCCGCCTGCGTGGTGTTTCTATTCAGCATGGTCGGTGTTTCCTATGCTGCTGTTCCGCTGTATAACTGGTTCTGCAAGGTGACAGGCTATGGCGGCACCACGCAAATTGCGGAGACTGGCACCGACAGAATTCTCGATCGCAAGGTCACCATCCGGTTCGACGCGAATGTAGCCAGCGGGCTGGCCTGGTCGTTCAAACCGACCGAGCGCTCTATGGTCCTGCAGGTCGGCGAAACCGGGCAGGCAACATACCGGTTTTCCAATACCGGGACCTCTCCAAGTGTCGGCACGTCGACATTCAATGTGACGCCGCAGTCAGCCGGAGCCTATTTCAACAAGCTGGAGTGTTTCTGTTTTACCGAACAGGCTCTTGCTGCTGGTGAAACTGTCGAATTGCCGGTGGTGTTTTTCGTCGATCCGGCGATGGCCGATGACAAGGATCTGGAGCACGTCAATACGATCACGCTCTCCTACACTTTTTTCCCGGCCTCGGGCCGAAACGAGCCAGTTGCAGAAGTCAATCAGCCTGCGCCGGAGAATCCGGCGGAAAAGCTCTAGGCCAGAGTGAATTTGGACGAGAAAGCTCTATGAGCAAAAGTGAAATCGCGCTATTGAAGCGCTAATGACAGTGACGAGAAAGACCGGGGACCTATATGGCTGACTCACATGCCAACGATCATGACTACCATCTGGTGGATCCAAGCCCGTGGCCATTCGTTGGCTCAGTATCAGCGCTTGCGTTGGCATTCGGGGCAGTTGCGTATTTCGACGGCGCGTCGGCCCTGTGGATGTTGCCCGGCTTTTTCGGTGTTATCTACACGATGATTGCCTGGTGGAGCGATGTCATCAAGGAGGCCCATGTCGGCCACCACACTCCAGTGGTGCAGATGCATCTGCGCTATGGCATGATCCTGTTCATTGCCTCTGAAGTGATGTTCTTCGTCGCCTGGTTCTGGGCCTTTTTCGATGCCAGTCTGTTTGTCAATGAAGCGCAACAGGTGGCTCGTGTCGAGTTCACCGGCGGTCAATGGCCTCCGACCGGCGTGGAAGTGCTGAATCCATGGCATTTGCCGCTGATCAACACATTGATCCTGCTCACATCGGGTACCACAGTCACCTGGGCTCATCATGCGCTGCTGCATAATGACCGGCGTGGGCTGGTCTGGGGCCTTGTCCTGACCGTTTTTCTGGGTGCCTTGTTCTCATCCATACAGGCCTATGAATATATCAACGCCACCTTCAGTTTTTCCGGCAGCATTTATGGATCGACGTTCTATATGGCGACCGGTTTCCATGGCTTCCATGTGCTGATCGGAACGATCTTCCTGATCGTCTGTCTGGTGCGGGCACTGAAAGGCGACTTCACGCCAAAGCAGCATTTCGGCTTTGAAGCCGCCGCCTGGTATTGGCACTTCGTGGATGTGGTCTGGCTGTTCCTGTTTGCGTCGATTTATGTCTGGGGTTCGCTTGGCGCAGTGCCCAATTAGCATTTTACAAACCGATGCAGGATTGGCGCGCCCGGATTTTCTGGCGCGCCTTTTTGCGTTGAATCAGATGAGTTTTGGCATTGACTGAACCGGACGATTTGCTGCGCTATCCAACCCTGACTGCGGTACAGACTGGATTGAAGGGCAAATGCCCAAGATGCGGGGAGGGCCCTCTATTTGACGGATTCCTCCAGACTGCCGAGCGCTGCCGGAGCTGTGATCTGGATTTCAGCTTTATCGACAGCGGTGATGGCCCGGCGGTTTTTGTAATTTTCATTGTCGGGTTTCTGGCTGTCGTCGGCGTGTTGATGACGGAAGTGATCTACACACCGCCGATCTGGCTTAATATGCTGATCTGGATACCGCTGACAGTGGTTCTCTGCCTCGGCTTTCTGCGGCCGCTGAAGGGGCTGCTGATAGCACAGCAATATCATCGCAAGGCTGCGCAAGGCGCTTTACAAAATGCGGATGGGAATGACGATGCCTGATATTGAGGTCAGCCGGCAACCTGCAAAGCCCCTGAAATCCCTGTGGCAGCGTCTTTTTTGGCCAGCCCTGCTATCCGCCGTGGTTCTGGCTGTGCTGCTGGCGCTTGGCACCTGGCAGCTGCAGCGCATGGCCTGGAAAGAAAAACTGATAGCCAGCGTATCAGAAAGGCTTGACGCGGCTCCTGAAGCCCTGCCGCCCGCCGACGATTGGGAAGCGCTGGATCCACAGGACTATCAGTATCGCCGGGTGCAACTCACAGGCCGCTATCTGCAATCATATCAGCAGCGGTCCTATATGGTGGTCAGCACCCCTCAGGGCGGCCCCCACAGCGGCCAGGGTTACTGGATCATGACGCCATTTGAGGTGACGAATGGCGGCGTCGTCTGGGTGAACAGAGGGTTTGTGCCAAATGCGCTCATCGGGGCGGATTTTTCAACCAGCGAAGCAGTCGTCACCCTCACCGGTCTGATGCGCGCCCCCGAGCAAGCCAACTTCGCAACGCCCGGCAATGATGACGGTTTTGACGGCACCATGTGGTTTGTCCGCGATCCGCAGGCGATGACCCGGCAGAGCGCACTGGATGCCCCGTTCATCGCGCCATTTTTCATCGATCTTGAGGCCGGCCAGGGGACGGAATTGCCGCAGGCGGGCGAAACCCGGATTGTCTTTGCCAACAGGCATCTTGGCTATGTCGTCACCTGGTATGGGCTGGCGCTGACGCTGGCCGGTGTCTTTATCGCCTATGCAAGACGCGAAATTAAACGGGATCAGGCAGAGCGCAGCTCATAGCGACAGAACGCTTCGTCAGAGCTGTTCCATAATCGCAGCGGCACCGGATATAATGGCTTGTCCGCGCATCTCTTCCAGGTTGAAACTGGTGACAACGCCATTTTCCACGATCATTGAATAGCGTTTCGAGCGAATACCCATTCCGACTATCGAAGAATCTGTGTCCATACCGACAGCCCGGGTGAAATCAGCGTTTCCGTCGGACAAAAACAGGATTTTTCCTTTGCCGCCGGTGCTGTTGGCCCAGGCCTCCATCACATGCGGATCGTTGACTGAAACCACCGCAACCTCGTCGACACCTTTGGCCTTGATGGTTTCCAGATGATCCAGATAGCCCGGCAGGTGGTCAGCATGGCAGGTCGGCGTAAACGCGCCTGGCAAGGCAAACAGCACGACTTTACGGTTGGCGAAAATATCGTCAGTGGAAAGCCTGTCGATGTTACTGCCAGCTTTTACAAAAAACTGGGCAAATGGGAGTGTCTCGCCAACGGCAATTGTCATGAGTCTCTCTTCGATGTTTCTGGGATGTTTCTGGGATGTTTCTGGATTCAGTCAGGATATCTTTCCTATGTAGAGCACATTTTATGAATGTCGAGCCCTTTGAGAATCCCGATCATCGCCTCCGGAAAGGCAAGCAAACTACACAATTCGGAGGCATCAACACGGTGAAATCATTCGATAAATCTGATAGATTATTGCAGGTGATGAAATCGAAACGATCTATGGCTTGTTAAGAGTGAAGTCCTGCTCAAAGGACTGTACCGGTCCTACCATCGTCAGCCGCATTTCGGCTCCCCACGGGCTTTCCCCAAGTGGCACGCCATCCAGCGCCAGTGCCCACTCCCCGCCGCTTGCGCCGTCGGAGGATGGTAGTTTTTTCGGCAGGCCGAGGAACCAGGTTTGCGGTCCTTCAACAAAGACATCCTGGATTTGCAGATCTGAGGGAACCCGGATCGTCAGCACCGCAGTCTTGCCCGCACGCTCAACGATAGAAATCTGTGGGCGTTCGGAGCCCGATGCGACTATTGGTACGGAAGCGGTTGCTGAGTTGAGAAGTTCTTTCGCAGTGTCCGTTGCCACAAAAATCGGTGGGATTTTCAGGGAAAAGCGCTCTGAAACCGGTATGCAGACTTCCCGGCATATGCCCAGAATCACATTCAATTCCAGATTGGTTGGAACACCTGGACGCCGCAGATCGATTTCAATGGGAAAAACCACGTGTTTTTTATAGCCAACAGATTCGCCATATTCATCAGTAAACCGAATGGGAGCGGGAAATTTTGGCCGTGTCTGCGCAATATTACTGGCACCAGACCAGTCGAATGTAGGAGGAATGCCGGAATCTCCGGGAGCCCGCCAATAGGTTTTCCAGTTCTTGTCCAGCTCGATTTCCAGCCCTGCCAGCAGGCGGCCACTCATCGGATCGCCGATGGCCAACAGACGTGCTCTGGCATTTGGCAAGTCCTGCCACTCGCCTTCCAGCGCCTGAGACGGCAGGATAGCAACGAAGCTGGTCAACAGAAGTCCTGCGAGCAGTGCAGCAAAACGAAAAATTCTATGTGTCATGCCCGTTCTTACCTTCATCCGTCGGCCCGGAAAAGACTTGCAATGGCCTGTTGCGATCATATCTGCGTGATGCGCAGGCAGACGATGGCATGGCCATTCTAAGCTGTATTGTGTCATAGTGCAGGCAAATTTGCACGGTCCCAGCCGGAAACACAGGAAAATTGAGTGTGTCCAATCCACCGGGTTCAGAAAACGATCCTGTCACCGGGAATGCTGATGGTGGCTGGCTGACCGGCTCCTGTCTCATTTCCATGCCCACCATGACAGATCCCCGCTTCCACCGGACAATCATCTTCCTGTGCACCCATGACGAAGATGGTGCCATGGGGCTTGTGGTCAACCGGCCTCACAACAGCATCGATTTTCGCTCTCTTCGTGCAAAGCTGAAGCTGTCTGTACCGGACGGGCCAGCTGAAAACGATGCCGGCCAGACTGCCAGCCAGACTGCCGGTCATGGCAGCGCAGAGACCTCCAATATCCCAGTTCTGGCTGGCGGACCGGTAGAGATCGGCCGCGGTTTTGTGCTGCACCAGGTCTCGGCCGATCATGCCGGATCTCTGCAGATAACGGATGATCTGGCGCTGTGCGCAACCATGGAAGCCATAGAGGGGCTCGCCCGGGGCAATGGCCCGCCGTCAGCCCGTATCGCGCTGGGTTACGCCGGTTGGGGCGCGGGCCAGTTGGAAGACGAAATTCGCGAGAACGCCTGGCTGGTCTGCAAGGCTGACGTAAAATTGGTTTTGCAGACCGTTCCTGATCAGATTTATGCGGCGGCACTTGACCGGTTGGGAATTGATCTGGCGGGCCTCGTCAGTACCAGCGGCCGGGCCTGACCCCGACCCCAGTGGAAAAAAGGCGCCGCAAACCTGGCTAAAGTCCATTGGCCCGGCCTGTGGCCTGCTCAGCTTTTGTACAGGTCAGCTTTTTGCGTAGGATGTGCTGCGAAACAGCATTTCTTCCGCTTCACTGGCTTTCATCGGCTGACCAAACAGGAACCCTTGAGCGAATTCACATTCCTGATCCGTGAGTTCCACCACGTCGCTCTCGTTTTCCGCGCCTTCCGCTATCACATCCATATCCAGATCATGGGCCAGAGAAATGATAGAGCGGAGGATCACCAACTGGCTTTCATGGCCATTCTGGCGAACAAAGGATTTGTCGATCTTCAATGTATCGAATGGAAAGCGCTGCAAATAGGACAGGGATGAATAACCGGTGCCGAAATCGTCAAGCGCCAGCCCGGTTCCCAGTTCGCGCAGCCGTTCCAGAACCTGTGCAGCATATTCGGGGTTTTGCATGACGAGCGATTCGGTGATTTCCAGCTTCAGGCTGCCGGGCAGAACCGGAGAGCGCAGGAACACCGATTTGACATCATTGATCAGATCCTGGCGAAAAATCTGCCGGCTGGACACATTGACATTCATGAATAAGGGCGTGCGAATACGTGGCGATTGCTGCCATTCAGCCAGTTGCTGGGTTGCCTCTTCCAGAGCGAAAAGTCCGATATCGGCAATCAGATTGCTTTCCTCGGCAATCGGAATGAATTCGGCAGGTGCCAGGGTTCCAAGCTCTGGATGTTCCCACCGCATCAGAGCTTCAAATCCGGCGATCGAGCGGTCCTCAAGCCGGATTACCGGCTGGTAATACATCACCAGTTCGTCGCGCGCCAGCGCTTGGCGCAGGCGGCTGGCCACTTCCAGCCTGCCGGTCACGGCTTCGCCGCTGACTTCAGCAAACACGCTGATTTCATTGCCGCCTTTGCGTTTGGCATCATACAGCGCTGTTTCGGCCTGGCGCAGCAGGTCCTGAGCGTCGATCTGCTCTTCTTCAAAATGCGCGATTCCGACGGAGCCTGACAGGAAAACTTCCTCAGCGCCGATTGAGATTGCCGATTTCATCATCCGCAGAATAGCTCTGGCGATGTTCTCGACTTTTTCGGTGTCTTCTTCCGAGATCAGCATCATCGCGAACTGGTCACCACCAATTCTGGCGATCGTGTCCTGTGGCCGCGTCATGCGGGCCAGCCGTCTCGATACGGCCAGAAGAACGGAATCCCCGATGGCCAGGCCGAACCGATCATTGATGTCGCTGAACTGGTCGATATCGATGAGGATGATGGAGGGATAGCCCGCATCATCGACCTCAGAGCGGGTGAGGGCTGTCTGGAGGCGGTCGATAAACAATTCGCGGTTGGGCAGGGCTGTCAGATTATCGTGCACCGCATCATGCATCAGCCGCTCTTGAGCATTTTTCTGCTCGGTAATATCCGTCAGAGTGCCAACACATCTGACCACTTCACCGTCCGAGCCGACTACCGGTCTGGCGCGCAGCGAAAACCAGTGAAAATCATCATTCTTTGACCGCAGGCGGAACTCCTGCACGATGCGGCCCCGGCGTTGTACAAGGACAGTATCGAGCATCAGCCGGAAACGATCGCGATCCGAGGGATGGATGAATTCCAGCCAGTCACGGGCGTGACTTTCCAGAGTGCCACGACGCAGACCGAGCTTTTGTTCGACTTCCGGGCTGACCACCATGCGGTCCCGCATCACGTCCCAGTCCCAGATCATGTCGCCCGATCCGGTCAGCGCCAGGGCGCGGCGCTGCTGATCGCCGAGATCTCCGGTAATCACGGTTCCGCCGGAGAAGGCGTGTTGCATCAACGTAAAGCCAATCAGCAGAACAATCAGCACCATGCCACCGGCCAGGGCGGGTTGCACGGTGTCATTGTTTAAAAGCCCAAGCACACTGGCCATCGCCGCCAGGAGCCAGAATACCAGCAATATCCAGGTCGGAATGATCATAACGGCACGGTCGTAGCCCATCCAGCTCATCCAGATGATCAGAACCATGCCGCCGATCACGGAAAGTCCGAAGGCAATCCGCGCAATGCCGGCGCCAAGGCTAGGCTCGATCATGGCAATGGCGACAATCATCGCCATGATGAACAGCACGCCCATCACTGCAATCCGGTAGGTCGTGTTCCAGCGATCCAGATTGAGATATGTGTAGAGGAAGACCACAAGACTTGCTGCCAGGAATATCTCTGCAGCGGCGCGATGGATCTGGGTCTGCTCGGTGGTCAGATCAAAAAAATTATTCCAGAATCCGAAATCGATACAGACGTAAATCAGCACACCCCAGGCCAGGCCCGCAGCGGCCGGGAACATGGCGGTCCCCTTGACCACGAAGATAATCGTTAGAAAGACAGCCAGAAGACCGGCAATACCGATCACCAGGCCCTGATAGAGTGTGTAATTGTTCACGCTGTCGCGATAGGTATCCGCTTCCCAAAGCTCTAGTTTGGGCAGCCGCGCGCCCTGCATTTCGACGATGAAGGTGACAACGGCACCCGGGTCGAGCGTGATCAGAAAGACATCCGATTCCTTGCTTGGCACGCGCTCCGGGGCGAAGCCTTCGCTTGGCGTAATATTCCTGATCCGCATTGTGCCAAGATCCGGCACAAACAGACCCGAGCCCGGCAGCCAGTAATGCGGAGCGACCAACAAACGGTCGATCTGCTGATTGCCCGTATTGGCAAGCGCAAACACTGCCCAGTTGGACGCAATGTCCGGATCCCGGGACTGAACTTCGATGCGGCGGATAATGCCGTCCGGGCCCGGCGCCGTGGAGACCTGCAACCGGGCGCCTGAATCCCGGTAGAATTCAACAGCTGGACGCAAATTCAGGGTGCGGCCGTCCAGTGGCACACTGACCGCCTCGACTGCTAATGCCGGTGTTGAGATCAACATCACGGCGGACACACTCAGCCAGGCAGTCACCAGGACCACAACAATGTCACGGATAGAACGCAGGCAACGCAACTAATGTATCTCCAAAGCGTTTAAGCACTTAGACAAATCATTCAAGCTTTGGAAGATGCCGAAATCAGCGTCTGGCCCATGGTGTGACCTGTCAGGCTTGAGTGCCATCTTAGTATTGAGTTCCGAGCTCAGACACAAGGCGTCAAAACCTATAGAAGCCAAATGTGGCCCATTTTTAATTAATTGATATATGCCGTGTTCAAAACCAGTCTGTTCATTTCTCAGATGTCTTTGTTGAGGTCTTTTTTCAAAATCGCGAACAGCACATGGTCACGCCACCGCCCGTCGATACACAGATATTCTCTGGCAAAGCCTTCTCGCTGAAAGCCGAGCCGCTGCAGCAGATTTATCGAGCGTAAATTGTCCGGTATACAGGCGGCTTCAACACGGTGCAGCCCGAGCGAGTTGAATGCAAATGGCAGCGTCGATCTGACAGCGGCCGACATATAGCCCTGACCGGCAAAGGATTCGCCCATCCAGTAGCCCAGATTCGCCGCCTGGGTCACGCCACGCCGGATATTTGACAGGTTGAGACCGCCGACCAATTGCTCATCGTGCTTGCGGAAAATGAACAACGCATGTGCCTGGCCTTCGCGTGTTTCCTGCTGGTATCTGCGAATTCGACGCCGAAAGGCATTGCGCGTCAGATCATCGCTGGCCCAGCTCGGCTCCCATGGCTTCAGGAAAGCGCGGCTCGTAGTGCGGATGTCCGCCCACATTGCATAATCCGTTATCTGCGGCGGCCGCAGAAATATGCCTTCGCCCGCTTTGGTGCCCCCGCGTGCCGTCTGCTGTGTTGGCGTGCGGGTGGTGTTGTGCAAAAAGGCAAATGTCATGCCGAACCACTTTTTAATCTAAGCCCGTTTAAGATGCCCTGAAATGCGTTCGGTTGAAAGCACAGATTCAACTCCGTCAATCGGGCCGATTGATGCCAGTGTCGGCGCTCTGTTCGTGAACAGCGATCCGCCAAGGTCCCGCAGATCCGCCGGCGTTATGGCGTCGACCTTCGCCACCAGTTCGTTTAGATCGATGACACGCCCGAACACCAGCATCTGCCGGGCAATCTGCGCGGCACGGGAGGAGGGACTTTCCAGGCTCATCAGCAGACTGGCGCGCACCTGCGCCCGCGCCCGGCTGACTTCAGCTTCGGAAATTCCGTCGCAGGCTTTCAACATCTCGTCCAGCACCACCGGCACCAGTTCGGGAATGTCTTCGCGGCCGGTCGCCGCATGAATGCCGAACAATCCGGTATCGGAAAAGCCCCAGTGAAAGGAGTAGATCGAATAGCACAGCCCTCGGGTCTCGCGCACTTCCTGAAACAGCCGCGAGGCCATGCCGCCGCCCAGCACACTTGCCAGAAGCTGGGTCGCATAAAACCGGTCATCCTGATAGGAATGGCCTTCAAAGCCCAGCAGAAGGTGAGCTTCCATCAGATCTTTCGGCTGGAAAAACTGTCCGCCAGTATAAGCTGCTTTGTCGTGTCCGATGATCGGATTTTCCGGCTCGGTCAATCCGCCGAATGCCTTTTCCGTCTGACGCACGAATTCATCGTGGTCGATTGCCCCGGCGGCAGACACCACCATATCTGCGGGCTTGTACTGCGCCGTCAGGAATTGCCTGAGATCGTCTGTCGAAAAGCCCTGCACAGTTTCTGCCGTCCCCAGAATTGTGCGTCCGATCGACTGATTGTTGAATGCCGCTTCCTGAAAGGCGTCGAATACAAGATCCTCGGGATTGTCCAGAGTCGCGCCGATTTCCTGGAGTATGACATGCTGCTCGCGGTGCAGTTCATCTGCGTCGAAGCGGGCATTCAGCAGAATATCACTCAGGATATCAAGTGCCAGCGGCACATCCTCTTTCAGCACTCTGGCAAAATAGGACGTGTTCTCCACACTGGTGGCTGCATTCAGATCGCCGCCCACTGCTTCGATTTCTTCTGCAATGGCGCGGGCAGAGCGGTTTCGGGTGCCCTTGAACGCCATATGCTCAAGCAGATGCGAGATACCGTGCTGCCGGCGGGTCTCATTTCTCGACCCCGACCGGACCCAGACCCCCAATGCAGCACTTTCAAGATGCGGCATGGCGTGGGTCACCACAGTCAAACCATTACTCAAGACCGTATGCTCAACGCTCATCGGTCACCTGTTTGCAGCACACTACACCCCTCCCAAGGTTTCGTTTTAGGTTTTGGTCACCCTCGCATGGGCTGAAATGAAGTCTTCTACGCTCTGAAGGTCGTTTGCAAGTGTCTGTTGCCGTTCCGCACGCGTCATCAGATCGCCCTGCCAGGCCGGCAGGGTCGGACGTGTGCCGCATGCTGCTTCAACCGCATCGGGAAATTTGGCCGGATGCGCGGTGCCCAAAGTGACAATCGGTGTCGCAGCAGTGCGGTTCTGGCGGGCGGCAAACAACCCGATCGCGGTATGCGGATCCAGCAGATATCCGCTTTGTTGCAGAGCCTGCTTGATGGTTTGCGCGGTCTGCGATGGGGTCGTGCGCGCTGCGTCAAAATCTTCTGCAATCAGCGCCAGAGCCTGGGGCGACAGCGTAAAGGCACCGCTCTGATTTAGGCTGGCCATCAGCCGCTGAACCGCAGCGCCATCGCGCTGAAGGGTTTCAAACAGCAGGCGCTCAAAGTTGGAGGAAACCTGGATATCCATCGAAGGGGCAGTGGTTTCCGTGACACCGGTCACCTCGTATCGGCCGGTCTGCAGCGTGCGCACCAATATGTCATTGATATTGGTTGCGATCAAAAGCCGGTCAATCGGCAAACCCATTTTCTTGGCAACATAACCGGCCAGAATGTCGCCGAAATTGCCGGTCGGCACAGCAAACGATACCGCCCGGTCCGGCCCGCCAAGTGACAAGGCCGCGGTGAAATAATACACCACCTGCGCCAGAATCCGGCCCCAGTTAATCGAGTTCACGCCTGTCAGTGCAACACTGTCACGAAATTTTAGATCGTTGAACATGGCCTTTACCAGAGCCTGGCAATCGTCAAAATTTCCCTCAACGGACAGGGCATGAACATTGGCGTCAGACACCGTCGTCATCTGCCGCCGCTGCACATCGGACACACGGCCATGGGGAAACAGGATGAAGATATCCGTATTGTCGCGTCCCCTGAAAGCCTCGATTGCCGCTCCGCCGGTATCACCGGACGTAGCGCCGATAATAGTCGCCCGCTGACCGCGCTGCGCCAGGGCATAATCCATCACCCGGGCGAGCCACTGCATGGCTACATCCTTGAAGGCCATGGTCGGTCCGTGGAACAGCTCCAGAATGAATTCATCCGGGCCGGTCTGCACCAGCGGAGCCACCGCGCGATGGCGGAATGTGGCATAGGCATCGTGGATAATCTGTTTCAGAACATCATCGGGAATTTCCCCGTCGACAAACGGAGACATAATGGCAAAGGCCACGTCCTCGTATGGTTTGCCGCGCAGTGCCCTGATCTGGGAAACGGACAGCTGAGGCCAGCTTACCGGCATGTAAAGCCCGCCATCGCGCGCCAGCCCGGTCAAAATAGTATCGAGAAATCCAAGTTCAGGAGCTTCACCCCTGGTGCTTACATATTGCACGATCTCATGTCCTGCTGTGTTTCACTGATTTCTGGTCAGCCGCGCTGGTCCTGCGTGATCCGTTATTGCGCTGTGCACGCGACTTATCAAGCATCTGTTTGGCGAGAGCGGCTCGATCATGAGACGCTTCAAAGCCCGACCCCGGACCAGCTTCTCAACGCCTGCACTGTGGCGGGCACATCAGCCAACTGGCTGACCGTGGTTTCGGCACCGGCATCCATCAGCCTTTCGCCATGACCGGCAAAGGAATGTGAGGCGCCGGTAAAACCGATAACCCGCATTCCGGCCGCCACAGCGCCCTCGACACCATGGCTGCTGTCTTCGATGACAATTGTCTGGTCCGGCGCGGAACTGAAGGTTTCAGCAGCATGCAGGAAGACGTCCGGCGAGGGTTTGGGAAGCTTCTGCCGCACTTCCAGCGCTGAGAAAACATGGGGCTGGAAGCGATCATACAAATTTGTGATTTTCAGATTCTGCTCAAGCCGGGCAGTGGTCGAGTTGGAACAGATACATATACTGCCATCCAGCGCGTCGAGCATGGCGTGGACGCCGCTGACGGCCTGCAGCGATTGTTGCAAAGCTTCATCGAGTATCCGGTCAGACCGCTCTGCAATATCGTCGGGCAGGGGCTTTGCCAGTTCGACAGACACCTGTTCAAAAATGGCAGTGGCAGTCAGACCACTGTATCGCTGCGATAACTCGTCGAGCGAAATATCCATTCCCAACTCTTTGACAAGTTCGAGATTAACTTCGGAGGCAATGATTTCGGAATCCACCAGGACGCCGTCACAGTCAAAAATGATCAGCATGAAACAGTCTTTTTAGTAAGGGGAGAGGGGTCAGGCGTCGTCCTTGCGGTCAAAGCCCACATAAATAATGAAATCGCGCTCGTCAGCCGGATAGGGAACCGTAACATTCACGACGGAAACAAATTCAGGTGATTTGTCAAATTCGGAAATCTGTACGGAAACCGGATGAATTTGTGAATACACGACAGCATCCTGGAATCTGACTACGGCGATACGAACAGGCACGGAAATTGTGCTGGAACTGGCGCTGCTGGGACCGGCCAGAACACGGCCGTTAATGCCGATGCGCATCTGCAATTGACCGTTCGCTATTGTGCATTCGCGAGCAGTCTTCAAGATCCGCGCCTGATGCACGAGCTTGTTCCGATTCCCGTCAAATCCGCGTTCATAGACGCCGTAACTTTCTGTTCCCTGACGCAATTCAATTTTGGGACAATAGTCAGATGAGGAAGCGGCAAATTCGCTGAGATCAACCACCGGCTTGCGGCTGATCGGGTTCAGGCTGCTGACAGCAGTGCAGCCGGCAAGCACCAGCATCGTCAGCGTCGAAAAGGTCAGTTTAAAGGGCAGGTTGAATCTACGCATAATCTAATTATTTTACGGCCGGGTTGCGGGAATTTGCATTTCTATAACAGGTGAATTGTGGCTTGGCGAGGACGCTTCTGCAGATATCGCAACGAATCTCGTGACGCGCCCTGCTCGGCACAAAAGCGGCATACACGTCCTGTTAACCATAAAGCCTAACCGCGTCTTTACCCTGTTCAGTGCAGACTCCGGCAGTGTCATTGGAGTTTTGCGTTTTGACCCTTTCAACTGCATTTGCCGAAAATCCTGTTCAGCAGCCGTCATCTTATGTTTCGCAATCCGGGGCTGATTGGCTGAATACAATCATCGCCGGTGATTGTGTCGCATCAATGGAAAAGCTGCCTGCAGCGTCGATCGATGTCATCTTCGCTGATCCGCCTTACAATCTTCAGCTCGAGGGCGATCTGCACCGGCCCGACCAGAGCAAGGTTGACGCAGTCGATGATGCCTGGGACCAGTTTTCCTCATTTGAAGCCTATGACGCCTTTACCCGGGCATGGCTGCTGGCGGCACGGCGCGTTCTGAAGCCGAATGGAACCATCTGGGTGATCGGCTCCTATCACAATATTTTTCGCGTTGGTGCCTTGATGCAGGATTTGCGTTTCTGGATGCTCAACGATGTCATCTGGCGCAAGGCCAATCCGATGCCCAATTTCCGGGGCCGCCGCTTTACCAATGCTCATGAGACAATGATCTGGGCTTCGCGTGACCAGGAAGCCAAGCGCTACACCTTCAATTATGAAGCCATGAAAATGCTCAATGACGGCACGCAGATGCGCTCCGACTGGCACATTCCCATCTGCAACGGCTCTGAACGTCTCAAGGACGAAAATGGCCAGAAAGTCCATCCGACACAGAAACCGGAAGCCTTGTTGCAGCGTGTGCTGCTGACCAGCACCAAGCCGGGCGATGTGGTTCTTGACCCGTTTTTCGGCACCGGCACCACCGGAGCTGTGGCAAAATTGCTGGGTCGCAATTTCGTCGGCATCGAACGGGATCGAGGCTATCGCGAGGCAGCTCTTGCGCGCATTGCCGCCGTGGAACCGCTGAACGAGGACGCCCTGGTGATCAGCGCCGGAAAACGCGCGGCCCCGCGCATTCCGTTTGGCCGGCTTCTGGAAAGTGGCTTGCTGACCGCTGGAGAACAGCTGACGGATGCCAAAGGCCGCAACGAAGCCACAATCAGAGTGGATGGTTCACTTGTCAGTGGCTCTCACACCGGTTCAATTCACAAGGTCGGCGCTCTGGTACAAGGCTTTGAAGCCTGTAATGGCTGGACCTACTGGCATGTGGAACGCGCCGGAAAACGCATTTGCGTCGATGAATTCCGCGACGAAATCCGCGCTCTGGCATCCTGACTGCATCGGCGAAAATTATAACGTAACCGGCAGCTTAGCCGGCCCCGTTGAATCTGATTCAGAACCTTAGCCACGCCGCTTCGGGACTGAAATCGGCCGCGTTTGCGTGAAAAGCCTCTTGACCCGCAAAATCCCATGGCCCACATGAGCATAACCAGTTGGTCGGATGGCCGCTCTGCACAGTGCGAAAGCAGTGCAGGGAGGAAAGTCCGGGCTCCACAGAATCACGGTGCCGGATAACGTCCGGCGAGAGCAATCTCAGGGAAAGTGCCACAGAAAGCGTACCGCCAGAGGGCGTTATCCGTTCGGATTTCGACTGAAGGTAAGGGTGAAAAGGTGAGGTAAGAGCTCACCGCAGACTCTGGTAACAGGTCTGGCATGGTAAACCCCACCGGGAGCAAAACCGAATAGGAATGGTGCGGTTGCAGGATAATATCCTCAATCAGGTTTGTTTCTGAACCAGCCATTCGGGTAGGTTGCACGAGGCGGCTGGCAACAGGCGTCCCAGATGAATGGCCATCGCGCATTGTGCTTGTCTTGCGGCATGCCCTTGAACAGCACGATGTGACACAGAACCCGGCTTACAGACCAACTGGTTTTTTCTTTCCCACAATCCTCCGGTGACAATGGTCCTGCAAATTGCAAGACAAAAACAGATTGTTAACGTTACCTGACTATTTATGGAACCTGATTAATCCTGTTTTCACACGCTGATCGGCCGGGAGTGCGATGCTGTTGCCAAACTCGCCATTTTTGCAGGTCGCTCCCAGCGTGCAGATGCAGCACAAACCCTGGATCAACACCGGCAGACCCATGAACGCGTCAGACAATTCACAAGATGGTTCGATGGACCCGCGACCGCATTTTCCGGTGATGCTGGCTGAAGTGCTGGTGGCATTGGCGCCGGTTGCAGGCGGAGTGTTCGTTGACGGCACTTTTGGTGCCGGCGGCTATACCAGCGCATTGCTGGAAGCGGGGGCGGCTCATGTCTACGGCTTTGACCGCGATCCAACGGCGATACAATCCGGTCAGAAACTGGCCGCGAAATTTCCTCAGCGGCTGACACTGATCGAAGGCAGATTTTCAGATATGATCGCGCATCTGGAAGCCGTCAGGGCACCAGCTCTGGACGGCGTTGTTCTGGACATTGGCGTTTCATCGATGCAGATCGATACTGCCGAGCGGGGCTTTTCCTTTCAGAAAAACGGCCCGCTGGACATGCGAATGAGCAATTTCGGACCGACAGCGGCCGATGTCGTCAATCAGTTCTCGCATGGCGAGCTTGCACACATTTTCAAATTTCTGGGCGAAGAACGTCAGGCCGGTCGCATCGCCAGCGCAATTCTGAAGCGCCGCGCAACACAGCCGCTGACGACCACAGCAGATCTGGCGGACACCGTCACAGACATTATTCCGCGCAAGGCGAAGGACCGGATTCACCCGGCAACGCGTGTGTTCCAGGCATTGCGGATTTTCGTCAACCGCGAGCTGGAAGAACTGGCCATGGGTCTGGCTGCTGCTGAAGAGCAGTTAAAACCCGGGGGCCGTCTGGTCGTCGTCACCTTTCATTCTCTGGAAGATCGCATCGCCAAGACATTCTTCAATTCGCGCAGCGAAACCCGGCTCGGTGGCTCGCGCCATGCACCCGAACCGGCCCCGCTCGCACCGCCAAGTTTTCATCTGGGGTCCCGCAAAGCGCAGGCCGCCAGTGCGGAGGAGTGTCAGGAAAACCCGCGCTCCAGATCAGCAAAATTGCGGGTAGGCGAGCGCACGTCACATCCCGCATTCGCTTTGGACATGGCTGCTCTTGGCGTTCCGTCTTTGCCGGGACTGCAAGGTTTAGACCGATGAGGAACACATAATGCTGCGACATGCCTGGACACTGTTTCTCTGCTTCGTCATGGTTTCCGGGGCAGCCGTCACCTATAAAATCAAATATCAGGCTGAACAGGCAGCAGAGAACGCCGAGGATCTGGTGTCGGAAATCAACGGGCTGGAAGACGATATTTCCCGGCTGAATGCCCAGTGGAGCCTGCTCAATCAGCCTTCCAGGTTACAGGCGCTTGTGGAAAATAATGCAGATGTCCTGCCTTTGTCAGCGTTGGCGCCACACCAGGTCGCGATAATCGATCAGATTCCGGAAAAATCACCATTATCGCTCATTCTGCCACGCCAAAAGCCGCTCTACAGCCAGTATGAGAGCAGCAATCTGGCCCGGCTCATCAATCAGACCAGCACGCCAAGTCTTGCTGATTTCATCAATTCGGAGGATCGCTGATCATGGCGCTGTCTGAAACTTTCGGTTCGGTCCGGGCAAAAGCAACATTTCCCGCGTCAGTGCGGCGTCATTTTGCCATCAAAGGCACATTTGCCGCCAGGGGAGACGAAGCCCGGTTGCGCCTGTTTCTTGCAATCGCGTTGTTTGCCGCAATTTTTGCGATCATCGGCATCCGCCTGGTCAGTATCGCCGTCTTTGGCGAACCGGACATCGGCAACCCTTACGGGTCCAGCGGCGTATCTGCCGCCCGGCCGGACCTGGTCGACCGCAATGGCGAAGTGCTGGCAACGGACGTCAAGACATTTTCCATGTTTGCGGAGCCCAAGCGTGTGCTTGATGCAGATGAAGTGATGGAAGGGCTTGTGCGGGTTTTCCCGGATTTGGATACTGAAAAAAACCGCAAGCGCCTTGCCAGCAAACGCGGCTTCATGTGGCTCAAACGCGAAATCTCCCAGGAGCAGAAGCTGCGGATTCATCGAATGGGTCTGCCCGGTATCGGATTTTTGAACGAGAATCGCCGGTTTTATCCGGGCAAGGAAACCGCAGGGCATATATTGGGGCTGGTGAATGTCGACAATGAAGGCATTGCCGGCATCGAGAAATATATTGATGGACAGGGACTATCCGATCTCCAGGAAGCCGGTCTGCAGATGGAGCGCAACCTTGAGCCGGTCAAACTGTCCACAGACTTGCGGGTTCAGCACATTGTGCGCAACGAGTTGAGCCAGGCCATGGAGCGCTATCAGGCGATTGCGGCAATCGGAATTGTGCTTGATGTCAATACAGGTGAAGTCATCGCGATGTCGTCGCTGCCTGATTACGACCCGAACATCCCGACACAGGCTCAGGAAAAAGAGAGATTGAACCGGGCGACGGCCGGCGTCTTCGAGATGGGCTCGATTTTCAAGACGTTCACCTCGGCCATGGCACTGGACAGTGGTCTGGTGACGATGCAGGACAGCTTTGATGTCAGCAAGCCGCTTCGCGTCGCGGGCTATACCATCAAGGATTTTTACGGAAAACGGCGGCCTCTTTCGGTGCCTGAAGTCTATATTTATTCATCGAATATCGGCACTGCCAAGATGGCCATGACGGTGGGCATTGAAGGCCACAAGGAATTCCTGACGCGCATGGGTCTGATGGACCGGTTGATCACAGAGCTCCCCGAATCAGCTTCACCGCAATTTCCCGACAAATGGAGCCAACTCAGCCAGATTACTATTTCATTCGGCCATGGAATTGCTGTATCCCCGATGCAGACAGCCGTTGCCGCCTCTGCTTTGGTAAATGGTGGCCGGCTTATCCCGCCGACATTTTTCCCGCGTACGGCCGCAGAAGCAGATTTGCTGGCAAAACGGGTGGTTTCCGAAGAAACCAGCGACAAAATGCGCTATCTCATGCGCCTCAATGTTTTGAAAGGCTCCGGGCGCCGTGCCGAGGTTGCGGGCTATCGTGTCGGCGGAAAAACCGGAACGGCTGAAAAGGTGATAAACGGAAAATATGTGGCTCACCTTCGTTTCAACTCTTTTTTGGCCGCATTTCCAATGGATGACCCGAAATATCTTGTGCTTGTCGTCATGGACGAGCCGAAGCCCGAAAAAGAAG
>TARA_R110002094_G_scaffold1999_3_pt1 | contig 30146 bp, 28 predicted proteins | sample TARA_R110002094 | Tara Oceans TARA_R110002094 (sample SAMEA4397409) | marine metagenome | biome: Polar Biome; feature: [MIX] marine epipelagic wind mixed layer (ENVO:01000061); material: water (ENVO:00002006), including particulate matter (ENVO:01000060) such as... | depth 10-100 m
CCCTTTTTCTCCATTTCCGGTTCGGATTTTGTCGAGATGTTCGTCGGCGTCGGCGCCAGCCGCGTCCGCGACATGTTCGAGCAGGCCAAGAAAAACGCACCGTGCATCGTCTTCATCGACGAAATCGACGCCGTCGGTCGCCATCGTGGTGCCGGACTCGGCAACGGCAATGACGAGCGCGAGCAGACGCTGAACCAGCTGCTCGTCGAAATGGACGGCTTTGAAGCCAATGAAGGCATCATCATTATCGCCGCAACCAACCGTCCCGACGTGCTCGACCCCGCGCTGCTACGTCCCGGCCGGTTTGACCGGCAGGTCGTGGTGCCGCGCCCCGACATCGAAGGCCGGGAAAAAATCCTGGCGGTGCATATGAAAAAGGTGCCGCTGGCTCCCGACGTCGATGCCCGCACGATCGCGCGCGGCACGCCCGGTTTCTCCGGTGCGGATCTCGCCAACCTTGTCAACGAGGCAGCCCTGATGGCGGCCCGCCGCGGCAAGCGCATGGTCGCGATGAGCGAATTCGAGGATGCCAAGGACAAGGTCATGATGGGCACCGAACGCAAGTCGATGGTGATGACCGACGACGAGAAGAAGATGACCGCCTATCACGAAGCGGGCCATGCGATTGTGTCGGTTCACGAAGATGCATCCGATCCGATCCACAAGGCGACGATCATCCCCCGCGGGCGCGCGCTTGGCATGGTCATGCGCCTGCCCGAGCGGGACAATTACAGCTACCACCGCGACAAGATGCATGCCAATCTGGCGGTATCCATGGGCGGCCGCGTCGCCGAGGAAATCATCTTCGGCCATGACAAGGTTTCTTCGGGTGCCTCCAGCGATATCCAATATGCCACCAAGCTGGCGCGCGACATGGTCACCCAGTGGGGCATGTCCGAGGAGATGGGACCGCTGCAATATGAAGAGGAGCAAGGTGAAACCTTCCTCGGCTACTCGCAGTCCCAGCGTGTCCATATGTCCGACGAGACCGCGAAGAAAATCGATCTGGAAATCCGCAAGCTGATCGACGACAGCTACGCACGGGCGAAGCATATTTTGACCAAGCATGATGACCAGTTGCACGCACTCGCCAATGCCCTGCTCGAATATGAAACCCTGTCGGGCGACGAAATTGACGAACTGGTCAAGAACGGAAAGTTCCACCGGCCGGGTGGCGATGTCATCAAGCCGGCCGCGGTACCGACAATCGGCACGACCATCCCGAAAGCCGGGCGGAAAAAGAAAGGACCGTTTACCGATCCCAAACCGCAGGGCGCCTGATCCGTCCGTCACTGACGCAAACGAATTCAAGGCAAAAGAAAAGGCCGCTCGGGAATATTCCCGGCGGCCTTTTCTTTTGTCTCCAGCAATTCTGCCGCGCTATGCGTGCAGTTTAGCGGCGGCCGTAATCTCCGGCGACTCCGGCACTGCGTGGCGGTGCGGCAGCCGTAAGACGGAGCGCTTCTGCCGACTGGCTGATCGAACCGATTTCGTCCGGCGTATCGTCGTCGTCGATCAGAACCTTCTGCAGTGACTGGACCAGGCTTTCTTCCAGATCCTTCGGCTTGATCGTTTCCTCTGCGATTTCGCGCAGCGCAACAACCGGATTTTTATCGCGATCGCGATCGACGGTCAGCTCTGCGCCGCCCGAAATCTCGCGTGCGCGTTGCGCAGCGAACAACACCAGATCAAACCGGTTTGTAACTTTATCAACGCAATCTTCAACCGTAACGCGAGCCATAAGGCGCTCCTGATTCTGCAAACTTTTGGAAAGAGGCTGTCATTTAGGGAGATCGGCGGAATTTGTCAACAAATCCGGACGCGCTCCGGCATGCGCCGGCAAACCCGTTGGCAATCTAATGGTTTGTCGCTGCGCCGATGTTATTCTATGTCCGGACAGGATGGAAAACACCAAAGTGAAAGCGCAACGGTCACAACCCGATGCACCGCAATGGTTTGAAGTCGGCAGCAACCGGCTGCGGCTTTTTCACCAACCGGCAGAGCGCCTTGCCGCACTGGTAGAGACGCTTGATGCGGCGGAACAAAGCCTCAAACTGTTCTTCTACATGTTCGAGGATGATCGCCTGGGCCGGATGGTCCTCGGCAAACTGATTGCCGCCTGTGAACGGGGCGTGGCGGTCGAAATGATGGTCGACAGTTTCGGGTCCAACGGGACACCCCGGAAATTTTTTGATCCGTTCATAGGGGCAGGCGGCAAATTCCGGATATTCAGCCCCCGCTTTTCAACCAGCTATTTTGTCCGGAATCACCAGAAAATGGTCATCGCCGATGACCGCCGTGCCCTGCTCGGGGGATTCAATATTGCCAATGAATATTTCAACATGCAGGAACCGGACGATGACGGGAATCCGGTCGACACCAGCTGGGAAGATCTCGGCCTGGCGATCGACGGACCGGAGGTGGCCAATCTTGCCAGCTACTATCGCGTTCTTTCCGACTGGGTGTACCAGCAAAATGGCAACATGCGTTCCCTGCGGAAGATGGTCCGGCAATGGGATGCCGGACAAGGGCGGTTCCGATGGCTTCTGGGAGGCCCTAGCAACCGCCTGAGCCGCTGGGCCGGTGCGATCAAGAAGGATCTTGAAAACGGCCGCAGGCTGGACCTGGTCACCGCCTATTTTTCGCCCGGTCAAGGGCTGCTGCGGCGGATTGGCGGCCTGTCCAAACGCGGCGGCCAAAGCCGGCTCATCTTGCCCGGCAAAACCGACAATGCGGCGACCATCGGGGCCAGCAGACTGCTCTATGGCTATCTGCTCAAGCGACGCGCGCGGATTTACGAATTTCAGCCGCGACTTCTCCATACAAAATTGGTGATCGTCGACGATGCCGTCTATATCGGATCCGCGAATTTCGACTTGCGCAGCCTGTTTATCAATGTCGAAATGATGCTGCGCATCGAAGATGCCGGCTTTGCCGATCATGCCCGCGCCGTGATCGATATCTTGCAGAAAGAAGCGGAAACGATCACGCCGGAGCTGCACGGATCGCGCCGGTCACTTCTCAACCGCCTGCGCTGGACCATATCCTATTTTCTCGTCAATACGCTCGACTATCGGATCACGCGCCGGTTCAATTTCGGTTCCGGGAAATAGGGATTGCTTGATGGAGACAAGCGCTTCGGCAAACGGGCCGGGGCCATCCGTCGCAACAGATGAATCATTCACCGCAAACGGTCATTTTCCCCCTGTTCAGACAGCGGTGCCCGGTTAGAAGGATTTATGAACATTCCAACAGCAGGCAGTCGACATATCTTAAGGCATTTTCGGCATATAGGAATGATATTGCTGTCCGTCAGCTTGACCGCCTGTGTGTCTGCGCCCAACCGTCCGCAACCTCAGCAGGCCAAGGCGCCACCGCCGATATATCAGAATCGGCCGCCGTCCGGACCGACGCGCATCGACGCGGCGCGTGAACAGCCCAATCCTGCTCTGGTCCGGGAAATCCAGGAACTTTGGCGGACGTTTCCGGGCAAGACCGGCATCGCCGTCAAGCGGATCGACGGGGAATGGGAATTCGGGTTCCGGTCTGATGAATTATTTCCCCAGCAGAGCGTCTCCAAGCTTTGGGTAGCGATGACCCTGCTCGACAAGGTCGACCAGGGCAAGGCATCGCTGTCCGACGCAATTCGCATTGGCAAGGACGACCTGACAGTCTTCCATCAACCGATGGCAGCGGAAGTGCAACGGAACGGCGCGGTTACCAAAAGCGTCTATACATTGCTGGAGATGGCGCTGGCGAGCAGCGACAACACAGCAAATGACGCCTTGCTTCGTCATGCCGGCGGACCCGAAGCCGTCCGGAGCTTTGTCGCCAAGAACTCGCTCGGAAAAATTCGCTTCGGACCCGGCGAGCGATTGTTGCAAAGCGGCATTGCCGGGATGGAGTGGAAGCAGGACCTGTCCTACGGTCGGACATTCTATGCCGCCCGCGCCAGAATCCCGGTCGAGCAGCGGCGGCAATCACTTGATGCCTATCTCGCCGATCCCGTCGACGGTGCCAGCCCGATTGCAATCGCCCGCGCTCTCGACAAACTGGCCCGCGGCACGCTGCTCTCCGTCAATTCAACCAAATTGCTGCAATCGATATTGAAACGCACGCGCAGCGGCCCGAACCGGCTGAAGGCGGGCGTGCCCTCAGGATGGGAATTTCTGCACAAAACCGGAACCGGGCAAGTGCTGGGCCCCGTTGCAACCGGGTATAATGATATTGGCATCATGACCGCGCCGGACGGCACGCGCTATGCGGTGGTTGTGATGCTGGGCGATACGACCGCCTCGATTCCCGAGCGCATGCGCCTGATGCAGGCGGTGACCCGGGCCGTGGGCCGCTATCACCCGGGCTAACGCCTATTCGCTGGCAGCTGGCTCGGCATTCTGATTCTCGATCGAAGGCGGCGGTGCATTGCGTTCGTCAAGCATTTCTGCCGCTTCATCCAGCGCCTTGGCTTCGCCGACGGTGACGCCGCCGGGGCCTGGATCGTTCTGGGCCGGGCCGCAGGCGACCAGTCCGGTCATAATCGCGACACTGAACAGGTTTCTCATGACTTCTCCATAAAAGCTATTCCGCCTGGACCAAAGACAAAAAAAAGGGCCGTCCGAGGACCGCCCTTTTTCTTAAAAGAATCAGAAAGCTTATTCAGCTGCTTCTTTAACAGCATCTGCAGCTTCACCAGCGGCATCAGCAGCTTCGTTAGCAGCATCAGCGGCTTCTTCGGTTGCTTCTACAGCAGCTTCGCCCATGGCGTCTGCAGTGCCTTCAGCAGCATCCATGGCATCATCAGCGGCTTCTTCAGCGGTTGCTTCGGTGCCTGCTGCGTCTTCTGCGCCAGCTTCAGCATTGTCAGCGCCGGAACATGCGGCCAGGCCGAGTGCAGCGGCGAAAACGATTGACGTTGTAACTTTTTTCATTGGGATAACCCTCTATTATATTCCTCAAAAACCACACAGGCCGGAAGTACTTTGCCTCCTTCGGCCTGCGGTGCGTATCTTTAGCGATATCCCGTAATGAACGCAATGAAGAACCTGTTCAGCCACTTTCCTGAATTGGGAATTGTAGCGGATCGGTGCTCTCCGACAAAAGCCGAATGGCAAAATCTAGCTGATTGACCAGATATAAAGATTTCTTTATATAGGCTTTTGTCATGGACGATATATTGAACATTTTCAGGGCGCTCGCCGACCCGACCCGTTTGCGAATCATGCTGTTGCTGCAAAAGATGGAACTGGCGGTCGGCGAGCTCGCCCAGATTCTCAACCAGAGTCAGCCGCGCATCTCCCGGCACATAAGAATTCTGGACGAGGCCGGACTGGCGGAGCGTCGCAAGGAAGGCAGCTGGGTGTTTCTGAAGCCCGGGCCAGCGGTCGAGCTGGAAATACTGAGGCGCGTTTTTCGATCAACGAAGGTCGCGAAATCGGAGCAAGCGATGCAGGACCAGGCGCAGCTGTCGCTGGTCCGCAACGCGCGTGCCGAAATGGCGGAACGCTATTTTGCCGCGCATGCCGATCAATGGGATGCGATTCGGTCCTTGCATCTGCCGGAGGCCGAGGTCGAGCGCGCGATGCTTGCGCTGCTCAAGGACGCGCGCCTAGGCAAGATGCTGGATATCGGGACCGGCACGGGGCGGATGGTCGAACTTTTCGGCGCCGCGGCGCAATCTATCATCGCGATCGACAACAGCCCCGAAATGTTGCGGCTGGCGCGCGCGAAGCTGCTCGAAAGCGAGAGCGCCAACGGATCGAACCTGATCAAGAAGACCGAACTGAAACAGGGCGACTTCAACAATCTGCCGCTGGCCAATGGTGCGGTGGACAGCGCCATTCTCCATCAGGTCCTGCATTATGCGCAACATCCCGAGGCCGTTCTGGCGGAAGTGTCGCGGGTCCTGAAATCCAACGGCATCGTTTTGATTGCCGATTTTGCTGCCCATGATCGGGAAAATCTGCGGACGGAACATGCGCATGCACGGCTTGGCTTCAGCGATGAAAGCATCAAACACTGGCTTGCCGCATCGAAGCTCGAACTCGTCCAGACCCGGACTCTGGACGGCGGCGAGCTGACGGTAAAGATCTGGGTTGCCAGAAAACCCGCCATTCCAAGCCTGCATCCCGACGCCGACGCGTTGCCCTCCCGAACCGATAATTTGAAAAGAGCATCAGCATGACAAATCCAACAAGGCCGCTGGCGCTCAGCGAGCTCGAAGAAGCCAAGCGCGCGCTCGATGTTCCGCTGTTTGCGGGACTGAACGGGGATGCAGATGTCTCTTTTGAATTTTTTCCACCCAAGTCCGAAAAGATGGAGCGAACCCTGTGGGACAGCGTGGTAACACTCGAGCCGCTCAGCCCGCGGTTTGTTTCGGTGACCTACGGGGCCGGCGGCACGACCCGCGAACGCACCCATGCAACGGTTGCCAGAATTGCCAGGGAAACCAAGATCCCGGCTGCGGCGCATCTGACCTGTGTCGGTGCCAGCAAGGCGGAAATCGCAGACGTGGCCAGATCCTATTGGGAAGCAGGGGTTCGCCATATCGTTGCCCTGCGCGGCGATCCACCGACAGAAGGCCAGGCGTTCGAACCGCACCCGCAGGGCTATGCCAGCGCCGCCGAACTGGTGAAAGGCCTGACGGATATTGCGCCGTTTGAAATATCGGTGGCCGCTTATCCGGAAACCCATCCCGAAGCCGATTGCCCGCAAAGCGATCTCGACAATCTGAAGCGCAAGCTCGATGCAGGCGCGAGCCGGGCCATCACCCAGTTTTTCTTCACCCCCGAGGCCTTTTTCCGTTTCCGCGATGCCGCGACCGCGGCCGGTATCGACGCGGAACTCGTTCCCGGCATCCTGCCGGTCTCCAATGTCGCCCAGACCCGCAAGTTCGCGGGCATGTGCGGCGCGGAAATCCCGCCCTGGATGAATGATCTGTTCGAAGGCCTGGACGACCATCCCTCCGCCCGGCAATTGATCGCGGCCACCGTGGCGGCGGAACTGTGCCGCAAGCTTTACGCCGGCGGCGTTCGCCAGTTCCATTTCTACACGCTCAACCGGGCTGAACTCAGCTACGCCATTTGCCATTTGCTGGGCAAGCGCCCCACCGGCAACCGACAGGAGAAAGCGGCATGACCACAGCGCGTGAAAAACTGCAGCAACTCGCCGCAGAACGCATATTGGTGTTTGATGGCGGCTATGGCACGGCGATCCAGAACTATCGGCTGGGAGAAGACGATTATCGCGGCAGTCTCGACCTCACCGATGACCAGAAGGGCAATAATGACCTGCTCAGCCTGACCCGCCCGGACATCATTGAAGCAATCCACACGTCCTATCTCGAAGCCGGCGCGGATATTATTGAAACCAATACATTCAGTTCCACCGTGATCAGCCAGGCCGACTATGGCTGCGAGCATCTCGTGCGCGACCTGAACGTCAGGTCGGCGGAAATCGCGCGCGCCGCCTGTGACAAGGCGGAAGCCAAGGACGGCCGGCCGCGTTTTGTCGCCGGTTCCATCGGTCCGACCAACAAGACGCTGTCCCTGTCCCCCGATGTCAACGACCCCGGTTTTCGGGAGATTGACTATGACTATCTGAAGGGTGTCTATCGCGAGCAATGCGATGCGCTGATCGAAGGCGGCGTCGACTTTCTGCTGATCGAGACGATATTCGACACGCTCAACGCCAAATGTGCCGGCATGGCGGCAATGGAAGCCGCCGAGGCGAGCGGCCGCGATGTGCCGCTGATGATCTCGATGACCCTGACCGACCTGTCCGGCCGTAATCTGTCGGGCCATACGGTCGAGGCCTTCTGGCATGCCGTCCGGCACCTGAAACCGCTGACCATCGGTCTCAACTGCTCGTTCGGCGCGGACCAGCTCCGGCCGCATCTGGCGATGTTGGCGAAGGAAGCGGATGCCCTGATCATGGCCTATCCCAACGCCGGCCTGCCCAATGATCTCGGCGAATATGACGAAATGCCGGAAGAGACCGCAGAACTGATCGGCGACTGGCTGAAAGATCGCCTGGTCAATATTGTCGGTGGCTGCTGCGGCACGACGCCGGACCATATTGCTGCCATTGCTGCGGCCGTGGCGGAACAGGAGCCACGCCAGATACCCGGCATCACGGTCCGTACCCGCCTGTCAGGGCTGGAACCGTTTACCATGGCGGCCTGAACCGTCCACACAAGCTTTCGCTTCGCGCGCCACGCGACAAGAACGGCGCAAACATATTTGTCTCCCGGAATAGCCCGGACCAACGGATACCATCGCAATAATATGACCAAGACCTCTTCCACCAATTTCGTCAATATCGGTGAACGCACCAACGTCACCGGCTCGGCGCGCTTCAAGAAGCTCATCCTCAACGATGACTATGAGGCCGCCGTCGAAGTCGCGCGCCAGCAGGTCGAAAACGGCGCGCAGGTGATCGATATCAACATGGACGAGGGCCTGCTCGACGCGCATCACGCGATGACCACCTTTCTCAAGCTGATCTCTGCCGAACCCGATATCGCCCGCGTGCCGGTGATGATCGACAGCAGCAAATGGTCGGTGATCGAGGCGGGGCTGAAATGCGTGTCCGGCAAGCCGATTGTCAACAGCATCTCGATGAAGGAAGGCGAGGAAGAGTTTCTGAAGCACGCCCGCAAGTGCATGGCCTATGGTGCCGCCGTCGTCGTCATGGCCTTTGACGAGACCGGACAGGCGGATACCAAGGAGCGCAAAGTCGAGATTTGCGAGCGGGCCTACAAGCTGCTGACCGGCATCGGCTTCCCGCCGGAAGACATCATCTTCGATCCCAATGTGTTTGCGATTGCCACCGGCATCGACGAACATCGCCGCTACGGCATCGATTTTATCGAGGCGACGCGGGAAATCCGAAAGCGCTGCCCGCATGTCCATATCTCCGGCGGCCTGTCCAACCTGTCGTTCAGCTTTCGCGGCAACGAGCCGGTGCGCAAGGCGATGCACAGCGTCTTTCTCTATCATGCGATTCCCGCTGGTATGGACATGGCGATCGTCAACGCCGGCCAGCTGGATATCTACGATGATATCGACCCCGAGCTGCGCGAGCTCTGCGAAGATGTGATCTTCGACCGCCGCGACGACGCCACCGACAGGCTGATCACGCTGGCGGAAAAATTCCGCGGCACCGACGAGGTCGCCGAAAAGGCGGCAGCGGAATGGCGTGGCTATGAAGTGCACAAACGGCTGGAGCATGCGCTGGTCAAGGGTATCGACGCGCATATTGTCGACGATACCGAGGAAATGCGCGTCGCGGTCAAGGATCGCGGCGGCCGGCCGATCGAGGTGATCGAGGGGCCGTTGATGGACGGCATGAATATCGTCGGCGACCTGTTCGGGTCGGGCAAGATGTTCCTGCCGCAGGTGGTCAAGTCGGCGCGGGTGATGAAAAAGGCGGTCGCCCATCTGTTTCCCTATATCGAGGCGGAAAAGGACGAAAAGGCCAAGGGCAAGGGCAAGATCATCATGGCCACGGTCAAGGGCGACGTGCACGATATCGGCAAGAATATCGTCGGCGTCGTGCTGCAGTGCAACGGCTTCGAGGTCATCGATCTCGGGGTGATGGTGTCCTGGACCGACATCCTGAAGGCCGCCAATGAAAATGACGCGGACATCATCGGCCTGTCCGGGCTGATCACGCCGTCGCTGGATGAAATGGTTACGGTTGCCGAGGAAATGGAGCGGGCAAAAATGCAGATGCCGCTGCTAATCGGCGGCGCGACCACGTCCAAAACCCACACCGCTCTGCGCATCGAACCGGCCTATAGCGGCCCGACCATCCATGTGCTGGATGCGAGCCGCGCCGTCGGTGTCGCCTCCCAGCTGGTCAGCGACACCCAGGCGACCGGTTTCATCGCCAAGACCCGCGAGGACTATGAGCAGGTCCGCATTGCGCGGGCCGGAAAGACCGGCAAGAAACTGGCCACGCTGGGAGAGGCGCGCGCCAATGCGGCGGAAATCGACATGGCGCTCAAGGCACCAGCGCCGGCCAAGCCGGGCCTGCATGTCTACGAGGACTGGGATCTGGGCGACCTGCGCGATTATATCGACTGGACGCCGTTTTTCCGGGCCTGGGAACTGGCGGGCAATTATCCGGCCATCCTCACCGACAAGATTGTCGGCGAAAGCGCCAGCGACCTGTTCCGCGATGCGCAGGCGATGCTCGACGCGATCATCGAAGAGAAATGGCTGACCGCAAAGGGCGTGGCCGGTCTCTGGCGGGCGCGACGGGAGGGCGACGATATATTGGTCTCGCCGGAAAACGAGGAATTTTCGCTGCCGATGCTGCGCCAGCAGGTGGTCAAGCGCGGTGGCAAGGCAAACAACTGTCTCGCCGATTTCATCGACAGCAATGATGACTGGATCGGCGGTTTCGCGGTCACCGCAGGCCATGGCATCGAAGAACATGTGCAGCGGTTCGAGATGGACAAGGACGACTATAACAGCATCCTGCTAAAAGCGCTCGCCGACCGGCTGGCGGAAGCCTTTGCCGAACGTATGCACGCCCATGTGCGCCAGGATCTCTGGGGCTATGCCGCAGACGAGAAACTGAATAACCAGGACCTGATCCGGGAAAAATATCAGGGTATCCGCCCCGCCCCGGGCTATCCTGCCTGTCCCGACCACAGCCTGAAACCGATCCTGTTCGATATGCTCGATGCCACCGAAAATACCGGGATCGAGCTGACCAGCGGCTTTGCGATGACGCCGACTGCCGCGGTTTCGGGCTTCTATTTTGCCCATCCGCAGGCCGAATATTTCGGTGTCGCGCGGATCGGCGAGGACCAGGTGGAGGAATATGCGATCCGGCGCGGTGTCTCTGTCGACCAGGCGCGCCAGTGGCTGCGGCCCAATCTGAACGAATAACCCAGCCAGATTAACCCGTTAACTTCTGTCGCTCAGCCTGAATTCATCTGGGACAGCTATAGCTTTGGGATTGTTTGACATCGCCGCCGGCGATAATGACACTATCCGATACACTCGAGTCAGGATGACCGAAATGACCTTCAAATCCCCGTTGATAGCGGCAATGCTCATGGCGACGGTCGCCGGAACCGCAGCCGGGGCCCAGCCCGGTCCGCCGTTTACGGTGAAGGAGACCGGAGCCACCTTTTCCCGCCTCGCGGATGCAGTCAAGGCGGTCGGCGGCAACAATGCGACGATCGTCATCGCTCCGGGCACCTATGGCGATTGTGCGGTGCAGACGGCGGGCCGGATCACCTACAAGGCTTCGGTCCCGGGCCGGACGATCTTCGATGGCGGCATCTGCGAGGAAAAGGCGACACTGGTGCTGCGCGGCAAAGCAGCAACGGTTGACGGTATCATTTTCCAGAACCAGCGTGTTCCGGATGGTAACGGCGCCGGTATCCGGATCGAGCGTGGCGATCTCTATATCTACAACGCGATGTTCCGCAATGCCGAGGAAGGCATTTTGAGCGCCGACGATCCGAGCGCGGAAATCGTAATCGACCGGTCGACCTTCCAGCGGCTCGGCCGCTGCGATCGCGGCCTGTCCTGCGCGCACAGCATCTATATCGGTGATTTCGGATCGCTGAAGGTGACCAACAGCCGGTTCGAGAAAGGCAGTGGTGGCCATTATGTCAAAAGCCGGGCGCCCCGCGCAACGATCACCAACAACAGTTTTGACGACACTCAGGGCCGCACCACCAATTATATGATCGACCTGCCTGCAGGCGCCACCGGCGTGATCAGCGGCAACGTGTTCGTGCAGGGCCAGAACAAGGAAAACTGGAGCGCATTCATCGCCATCGCGGCCGAAGACAGGGACCACAGTTCCAACGGTCTGAATATCCACTCCAACAGCGCATCACTGGCCAAGGGTGTCCGGCGCAACACCTGGTTTGTCGCCGACTGGAGCGGCGACCAGCTCAGGATTGCGAACAACAGTCTCGGACAGGGCCTGACGCGCTACCAGCGACGGTAGCAGCGCCGCATTATTCGCAGCTGTTTGCCGGTCCACCGTCGATATCCAGACATTTTCCGTCGATGTCGGCTGCCGGGATTTCCAACCCGACAAGCGCACCGAGCGTGGGCGCGATATCGACCGTCATCACCGGCATGGACTGCTCGAAATGCTGCATGCCCGCCCGCCAGAACAGGATCGGAACGCGGCGGTCATAATCCCACGGGCTGCCATGAGTCGCGACATAGCCACGGGCGGTGGTTGCAATCGGCGTGACCGCCTTTTTCAGCAGCACGATGAAATCGCCCGACCGGTCCGGATGGAAGGAGGCCTTGACCCGTTGCGCCAGAGTCCATGATTCCGGCGACCCGTCAGGAATCATAATCCCCTCCAGATCTTCGCGATCGAGCACGGCTTCTACCTGCGCATGGGCGGCGATCAGCGCCATCGCGCTGTCCTTGACCCGCTGCCGCTGCTTTTCGGTCAGATCCAGGCTGATATAATAGTCGCCGAAGGGAGAGTCGGCATAGAGGACCGGCTTGTCACCCGGGATATTCAGTTCCTTGGCCACGATGGTGCCAATCGCCCCGGCATTGAGATTGGGATCGATTCGCTGGGCCGCCGGTACACCCTGAAGACTCATCCGCTCGGGCAGGTCCAGCCCGCCATGGTCGGCGGTCAGCATCACCACATAGTCAATGCCATCGCGGTCCAATATGTCAAAAAACTGTCCGAGCGAGCGATCCAGCTCGGCCATCTGGATACACATTTCAAGGCCCCCGGTACCAAAGGCATGTCCGATATAGTCGGTTGCGGACAGGCCCACCGAGATAACGTCCGTGGCTTCGCCCTGCCCCAGCTTCAGCTCGTTGATCACCGCGGTTGCCGCCGCCAGTATCGAGGAATCGAAATCGGGAGATCCCCGGTAAATGCTCGAAGCGCCTTCCGGACGCTGGAACGCATAGTCCCCGACAGACTTGTTTTCGCCATGCATGATCCTGGCGTTGTGGGCGACACATTGCGCCGGTATTGCATAGGCAGGGCGCGCCTTGTCGATCTGCTCCCCGATCGCCGCGTTCAGCGCCGCTACCGACGGCAGGGTCTTGCGCCCTTCGAGAGTGGAAAATCCCTTGCCTTTCCACCAGTAGATCTCGTCGACATTCTTGCCGCCCATCATCAGCGCGGCCCGGTCTTTGCCGGCCACCGCGACATTGCGGGATTCGGCCGAGATTGCCTTCAGCCGTTCGCCCAGCGTGGGCACCAGCAAATGCCAGGCCGAGGCAATATAGTCGCCCTGCATGGCGGCGGTGATATCACCGAAGCTGGTCCCTTCGATGCGCTCGTCTTCAGCGCAATAGACGGTCTTGTCGTCGCGCTTGATCGACAGATCGATCCAGTTGTTGGCGATGATCCCGGCGCGTCCGGAATGCACGCCGGTCATGATTGTCGAATGGCCCGGGCAGGTTTCGGTGGCGGCATGTGATTGATAGCCCGACGGGAACACGACGCCATCCGCCAGACGTTTCAGGCCACCGGTAAAGCGGCCGCGATATTCATCGAACAGGTTAGCGGAAAGCTGGTCGACCGAAATGGCAACAACCAGTTTGGGCTGCACCGCTTGCTGCTGGTTGTGATCTTCGGCATTTGCGGCCCCTGAAAACAGGATAGACGCGGCCACGGCTGTAACGAGAGTCGACTTTTGCACGAATGGTCCTCACTGATGAAACCCGCTATGGAAAGCGGTCTGCCAATAGCCTAATGGGACTAAACAGGAAATGGTGAGTTTTTATGACATTTGATTTTCGTATCTTGGCGATCATGCTGGCATTTGTGGCCCTGGCTGTTGCGCCGGCCGCCGATGCGCAGAACCGGCTCGGCAACACCGAACTGAACGTGCCCGCCACGCTGTTGGCGGAGTCGCAGACGGTCGAGGCCGGGCAAAGCGTCACGCTTGCGTTCCATATGCAGCCCAAGCCAACATGGCACGGCTATTGGGAAAACCCTGGCGATGCCGGGATCGGCATGAGTTTCGACTGGAAGCTGCCGACCGGCGTGACTGCGGGAAAACCGCAATTTCCTGTCCCGGACACGCTGCTGATCTCCGGCATCATGAATTATGTCTACAAGGGCGACTATGCAGTTCTGGTCAATCTGACCCTGCCCAAAGACGCCCGGCCCGGTCCGCTGCCGATCTCCGTCAAATCCGAATGGCTTTCCTGCACCGACGAAATCTGTGTGCCCGAACAGGACGAGCTGTCGATCACCCTGCAGGTCGTTGCCAAAGGTGGCGCAAACAGACTGGATGAACGTTTTGATGGTTTCCGCGCCGCTCTGCCGAGACCTTTGGGCAGCGAAGCGCGCTTTGCCGTCAGCGATGGTCTGTTCCGCCTGTCGGTACCGCTCCCGGCCAATGTCGATATCGACAAGCCCTATTTCTTCATCAAGGAAGATGGCCTGGTCGACTATGGCGCGCCGCAGACATTCAACCGGGATGGCGACCGCCTGATCCTCGAAACCGGCGCGCGCGGGGATGAACTGGATACGATCACCGGTGTTTTGAAAATCGCCGATCACACGGGATTTTCCTTCAGTGCGACGAAAGGCGAGGTCGCGATGACCGGTCTGCCGCTGGCCAGTGACGGAGCGAAATCAGAGGGGAACGCCACGCTGCTGTTTCTGGCCCTCGGCGGCGCCCTGCTCGGCGGACTGCTGCTCAACCTGATGCCCTGTGTCTTTCCGATATTGAGTCTCAAGGCGATCAGTCTCGCCAAGGCCGGTGGCAATGAAGCCGAAGTGCGGCGCGATGCGCTGGCCTATACCGCCGGCGTGGTGCTGGTCGCCACGGCGCTTGGTGCCATCCTGCTCGGACTCAGGGCCAGCGGTGCCGCGGTGGGCTGGGCGTTCCAGCTGCAGGATCCGCGGATCATCTTCGTATTGCTGGCGCTGGTGACCGCGATCGGCCTCAATCTTGCCGGCCTGTTCGAACTGCCCAATGTCAATTTCGGCAACAAGCTGACGCAGAGAGACGGTGCAGCCGGATCCTTCTGGACCGGCGCTCTGGCCGCCTTTGTCGCCACGCCCTGCACCGGTCCGTTCATGGCGGCCGCTCTGGGTGCGACGATTGTCCTGCCGCCGATTGCCGCGCTGGTGATTTTCGCCGGCCTCGGCGTCGGCCTCGCCCTGCCCTTCCTGCTGCTTGCCTTCGTGCCTGCGATCCGTAGCCGGCTGCCGAAACCGGGGCCGTGGCTCGACGGCTTTCGCAAGGCGATGGCCATTCCGATGTTTCTCACCAGCATTGGCCTGATCTGGCTGCTTGGCCGCCAGATCGGAACCGATGCGCTTGGTCTGTCGCTGGTTTTCCTGCTTACCGTTGCCCTGATCCTTTGGTGGTTCGGAGGCGGACAGATGAAGGGCCTGTCGCGCGGTGCGCTGACCAGCGCCGCGATGGTTGCCGCCGTTATTGGCGGTATCTTTGCCTTGCCCGGCGAAGACGCGATGAACAGCCAGAAGCTGGCCAATACGTCCGCCGCGACCTTGCCGAGCGAACCGTTCAGCGAAACGCGGCTGTCGGAATTGCGCGCATCGGGCCAGCCGGTATTCGCCTATTTCACGGCCGACTGGTGCATCACCTGCAAGGCCAACGAAGCGGCCGCCATCCAGCGCAGCGAAACCGCCGAGGCGTTCGAGGCCGCCGACGTAGCCGTCCTGATGGGCGACTGGACGCGGCCCGATCCGGCCATCAGCCGGTTTCTCGAAAAACACGGACGCGCCGGCGTCCCGCTTTATATCTATTACGGGCCGGGCAAGGAGCCTATGATATTGCCACAAATTCTGACAGTGGCGACCTTGACCGAGCTGGTGAACGGTTCACTACAGAGCGCCATGGTTGATCAATCCCTCTAACCAACGGAGAATGAAAGTGCGTAATCTTTTTTCTGTTACTGGTACGATGATCGCCGCGGTTTCTCTGGCCACCCCTCTGGCGGCGGCCCAGAAAAACGGCACAATTGCCCAGGATTTCAAACTTACCGACGTCAATGGTAAAACCGTCCAGCTGTCGCAGTTTCGCGGCAAGACCGTCATCCTCGAATGGCATAATCCCGGCTGCCCGTTCGTCGCCAAACATTATAACAGCGGCAATATGCAGGCGACGCAGAAAGCGGCCCGGCAACAAGGCGCGATCTGGCTAACCATCAACAGCGGCGCGAAAGGAAAACAGGGCCATATGACTGGTGCCGAGGCGACGGCGCTGATCGACCGTCAGGATATCCAGTCGTCCAACTATCTGTTCGACACCAAGGGTGTGGTCGGCAAGGCCTATGGCGCGCGGACCACACCACATATGTATATCATCGATGGCGAGGGCATTCTGGTCTATCAGGGCGGTATCGACGACAAGCCGACAGCCAATCCGGCCGACATCAAACAGGCGCGCAATCATGTGCTCGGCGCGCTGAAAGAGATGAAATCCGGAGACACGATCAGCATCGCACAATCGCGGCCTTATGGCTGTTCGGTCAAATATGCATCCTGACGAGACAGGAATTGGCAGGACTGGCGCGCAAACTATACGCGCGCACCAGCCCTGCACCCATGGGTCTGGAGAGAAGACGGCGACATTCGAATCTCCCGAAAGCCGCCTGTCCACCGATCCCCATACCCAATAACGCAACGGAAGTTGGCCGCCCCAATTCAGAAGGTCGGGAGCAGATCCAATACACAACCCGGACCTGCCCCCGCCTCTGTTCCGACAGCGTGCGACCCTACCTGTAGGCGCCGCCGGTCAAACTCTTGCCGTCCGCCAGTCAGCTAGTGCCGGCGGAAAAGGAAATTCATGCTTTTTGATGCTGACCTCAATCTGTTCCAGTGCGTCGGAATATTATTGCCGGGTCAGTTCTTATCACTGCAATCTCTTTGCCGGTCCTTTAGCTAACCTGACATGAACAGTCATGTAAACTACAGTAACAACTGGTAATCCACTGAAATATTATTACAATTTTTTGTAACTTATGCACAATTCGTCATCGAGCGATCAGCTCGAAACGGCGGATTTTTGCGGCATCGAAAAAATCTCTTATTTTTCATATCGTTACGAATGCGACCGATTCGCGCCCGAGAATCTCCGCAGTAACGATATCCGGATTGCTAATCGGGCTTGCGAAACCGCATGACAAAGCGACTGGTTTTGCCGCGCACGGCTGGATCGAATACATTCTTCTCCAGATCATCTTCGGGATTGGCAAACATCTCGCTTTCCCCGTCCAGCACAAAGCCGGCCTTTACAAAATCAGCCCGGACGGTTGCAGGGTCAATCCGGTGGGTTTTCTCGACCACAGCGCGGGTATCTCCCGGCGCCCCGACATGGTCGATCACCGCCACCACACCACCGGGCTTCATACCGGCATAGAGGTTCGCCAGCACCACAGCAGGATCCATTTTTTCAAATTTGAACTTTTCGCTCTGCCAGTAAAAATCATGATAGATCAGGTGGAGCATGGCAAAATCGATGCTGTTCGCGGCCGGTTTGTAGTCCGGCAATTGCGACGGCACCATGGTCACATTGGACTGGCGCGCGGTGACGCTGGCCCATTTTGCCTTGGACTGCTCGCTGGTAGTGAACTGTGGCGGATTGACGGCGATAACCGTGCCATCGGGACCGACAGCGCGGGCCAGAATTTCACTATAATAGCCACCGCCTGCAAAAATATCGAGCACAGCATCACCGGTTTCGAGACCCATGAACGCCAGCAGTTCGGCCGGCTTCCGGCTTTCATCGAGCGCGACATCCGCTTCATCCCGCCCCGGAGCAGTCACCGCCGCCGCGAAATCAGGTGCCGTATCTTCTGCAGCAGCGGCCGATACCGGCGTCGTCTCTCCCGCACAGACCGGAGCGGCAAGCGCCAATGCAGAGGTCGCCAGTGTCAAAAATATCGAAGCACGCATGATGTCTCTCCCCAAAATATTGGTGGCAACATGGACCGATAGAAAGTTTCGCACAAGCGGTTGCCAAACCGTTGGTCTACAACTGCATGCCGTTAATCGAAACGGCAGAGTTCACTACATCTTCCGCTGCACCTTCCCATAACCCATTTTCCGCGTCCCCGGTCTCCCCTCGGTCGACCTGCCTTTCGGCTGCGCAACCTGCAAGTCGGCTGGCAGTCCCAGCTCTTCCGCTTCCAGCTTGCGGATTTCGTCGCGCAGGCGGCCGGCGGTTTCGAATTCCAGATCGGCCGCAGCATCGCGCATCTGTTTTTCGAGGCTTTGGATATGGGCACGCAGATTATGGCCAACGAGTGGTTTGCTGTCCTCATCGACCGCGCCGGTGACCATATCCTTGGCCGTGGCATGGGCGACAATGTCACCGATATTTTTCTTGATCGATTGCGGGGTGATGCCGTGCTCGAGATTATATTCGACCTGCTTTTCGCGGCGGCGGTCGGTCTCGCTGATCGCGCGTTCCATCGACCCGGTCATCCGGTCGGCATAGAGAATGACCCGGCCGTCGATATTGCGCGCAGCGCGGCCAATGGTCTGGATCAGCGAGGTTTCGCTGCGCAGGAAGCCTTCCTTGTCGGCATCCAGTATCGCCACCAGGCCGCATTCCGGAATATCCAGCCCTTCACGCAAAAGATTGATGCCGACCAATACGTCATAGACGCCGAGACGGAGATCGCGGATCAGCTCGATCCGTTCCAGCGTCTCGACATCGCTGTGCATATAGCGAACCTTGATACCGGCCTCGTGCATGAATTCGGTCAGATCTTCCGCCATCCGCTTGGTCAGCGTCGTGATCAGCGTGCGATAGCCCTGTGCCGCGACCTTGCGGCATTCGTTGATCACGTCATCGACCTGGTCCTCGACCGGCTTGATCTCCACCGGCGGGTCAATCAGACCGGTCGGGCGGATAACCTGTTCGCTGAACACCCCGCCGGTCTGCTCCATCTCCCATTTACCCGGCGTCGCTGAGACGCTGACCGTCTGCGGCCGCATCGCGTCCCATTCGTTGAACCGCAGCGGCCGGTTGTCGATACAGCTGGGCAGCCGGAAGCCATATTCGGCCAGCGTGATCTTGCGGCGGTGATCGCCCTTTGACATCGCTCCGATTTGCGGAATTGTCTGGTGGCTTTCGTCCACGAAAAGCAAGGCGTTGTCCGGCAGATATTCGAACAGGGTCGGTGGCGGCTCGCCCGGAAGGCGCCCGGTCAGAAAGCGGGAATAATTTTCGATACCGGCGCAGCTGCCGGTGGCGGCGATCATCTCGAGATCGAAATTGGTCCGCTGCTCGAGCCGCTGATGCTCGATCAGCTTGCCCTCGGTTTCCAGTTCCTTGAGCCGCACACCAAGCTCCAGCTTGATTGCCTCCATCGCCTGTTTCATCGTCGGACCCGGCGTCACATAGTGGGAATTGGCAAATATCCTGACCCGGTTCAGGCTGGCGCCTTTCTTGCCGGTCAGCGGATCGAATTCGACAATCTCCTCGATCTCGTCGCCGAAAAAGCTGATCCGCCAGGCCATATCCTCATAATGCGACGGAAATATCTCCAGATTATCGCCGCGCACCCGGAAATTGCCGCGCGCGAACGCCTGGTCGTTGCGCTTGTACTGCAGCGATACCAGCTTGCGGATAATATCCCGCTGGTCGACCGCCTGTTCCTTTTTCAGGTCGAAAATCATCGCCGAGTAGGTCTCGACCGAACCGATGCCATAGAGACAGGATACCGACGCCACGATGATCACGTCATCCCGCTCGAGCAGCGAACGGGTGGCACTGTGGCGCATCCGGTCAATCGCTTCGTTCACGGAGCTTTCCTTCTCGATATAGGTATCGGAACGCGCGACATAGGCTTCGGGCTGATAATAATCGTAATAGGAGACGAAATATTCGACGGCATTGTCGGGAAAGAAGCTTTTGAACTCGCCGTACAACTGCGCAGCGAGGATCTTGTTCGGGGCCAGAATCAGGGCCGGACGCTGCAGTTCGTCGATGACCTTGGCCATGGTGAAAGTCTTGCCGGAGCCGGTGACACCAAGCAGCACCTGATCTAGTTCGTCCTCGCGCATGCCAGCGACCAGTTCCCGGATTGCATCGGGCTGATCGCCTGCCGGTTCAAAATCGCTGACCAGCTTGAACCGCTTTCCGCCTTCGGATTTTTCGGGGCGGCTGGGCTTGTGCGGAACGAAATCCTTGCCGGTTTCCGGCTCCGCCAGACCCCTTCTGATCACCAATTCTGTCATAAGATTGATATGGAACAAAAAGGGTCCAATGTCATCCCCGGAATATCCTTTTGTCAGCACATGGTTGATAGAAAATTTACATCTGCAACCCTTGGGTTTATGATTGGCTGCAAGCGAACTTAATTTAGAGGAATTCGACGTGAAAAAATTACTAGTTCCAGTGGCGACCATATGCCTGCTAGCCGGCTGTTCTGACAGGGGTGCAGACCATGATGGCGACGGCAAAATCACCGCTGACGAAGTCGCCGCCGAGATGAACCGGGTCACTCTTGAACCCGGCGAATGGGAAAACACGGTCGAGATCGTTGACGTAAAAATCGAAGGCCTGCCGGAAGGTGCGCCGACCGGAATCATGGACAGCATGAAAGGCAAGGTCACGACTTCAAAGTCCTGCATCACCGAGGAACAGGCCAAAAATCCCGGCGCAGAGTTTTTTGCCGCGCAGGAAAAAACCAATTGCGAAGTCAAGAAATTCGATATGAGCGGCGGCGCTGTATCGTCGGAATTGTCCTGCAGCAATATGGGTGGAGCGCCCGGCAGCATGACCATGGCGATGGATGGCCAATATGGACCGAGCAGCTATGACATGAAAATGAACATGACTGGCGGCGCATCCGGTATGAAAATGAACATCTCTGCCAAAAGCAACGGCAAGCGGATCGGTGACTGCCCCGCCGGCTGAAATCCGCCTTACCGGCCATAACAGACAGGAAGGCAGGGGCGTATCGCCCCTGCCTTTTTTGCTGGACGCTCGCCTCCCCATTTCCGGAGATGACCCCACAGGTCATTGCATCTATTTCCCTGACTGATAGGTTTCATCGCGCAACCGAATCAGGAGAGAATGAATGATCGCCTACACCATGCTCGGCACCAACGACAAAGACCGGGCTTTCGCATTTTACGATACTCTGTTCGCCGACACCGGCATCAGGCGCCTGTTCAAGACCCCCGCGGGCGGCCAGTTTTATGGCAAGGCACCGGGCGAACCGATGTTGTGCATCACGTCTCCCTATGACGAAGGTGATGCCTGTCATGGCAATGGCACGATGGTGGCGCTGCAATGCGATTCCACCGAAGAGGTTGATGCCTTCCATGCCCGCGCCCTGGCACAGGGTGCAGCCAATGAAGGCGATCCGGGCTGGCGCGCGCCGGACATGTTCTACGGCGCCTATTTCCGCGACCTCGACCAGAACAAGATTTGCGTCTGCAAGACCAACTTTGCCGCGATACCTGTCAAAGACTAAGGAGAGCATCATGATCGGATATGTCACACTGGGTACCAACGACCTCGACAAGGCGCGCGCTTATTATGATGCGCTGCTCGGAGAGCTGGGCGCAAAACGGCTGATGGAGCTGGAGGAAAACGGCTTCACGCTTTACGGCATCGATATGACCAAGCCGTCAATCGCACTGACCCAGCCCTTTAACGGGGAAGCCGCGCAGCCGGGCAATGGCAATATGATAGCGTTGCAGATGCAGGAGCGCGCGCAGGTTGATGCCCTTTACAAAAAAGGCATTGCGCTGGGTGGCAGCGACGAGGGTGCACCGGGCGTTCGCGGCGACGAAGGACCGATGGCTTTCTATGCCGCCTATTTTCGCGATCCGGAAGGCAACAAGCTTTGCGCTTTTCGTCTCGGTCCGGCATAGGTTGACAAAATACAGGGGAAAAACATGAAACATCTTTTGGCTTTGGCGGCGACGACCGCCTTTATCTGGGCTGCACCGGTTTCGGCACAGAACAGTTCGACGTCACCCGACCTGTCCGCTGCCATCGCGGCGGATTATGACCAGCAGCTCGAAGCCCTGTTTCTCGATTTTCATAAAAACCCCGAACTTTCCTACAAGGAAACCCGCACCGCCGCCATCATGGCGAAAAAATGGCGCGACGCGGGATATACGGTCACCGAGCAGGTCGGGGGTACCGGCGTCGTAGCGGTGATGAAGAATGGCGAAGGCCCGACGCTGATGCTGCGCGCCGACATGGACGGGCTGCCGCTCGTCGAGGACAGCGGACTCGACTATATGTCGACCGCCAAGCAGGTCAGCATCGACGGCGAGGAAAAGCCGGTCATGCATGCTTGCGGCCATGACGTACATATCACCTCGCTGATCGGTACCGCGCACCAGATGGCGGCCCGCAAGGACCAGTGGGCCGGCACGCTGGTGCTGGTTGCGCAACCCGCCGAGGAACGCATCGGCGGCGCCAAGCTGATGATGGACGACGGCCTCTATACGCGCTTTCCCAAGCCGGATTATGCGCTCGCCTTTCACGTTTCCGCCGATACGCCGACCGGCAAGCTTTCGATCGGTGAAGGCATTGAAAGCAGTTCGTCCGACAGCGTCGATATTATCGTTCACGGCGTCGGTGCGCACGGTGCTTCGCCGCACCGGGGCAAGGACCCGATCGTGATGGGCGCGGAAATCATCATGGCGCTGCAGACCGTCGTCAGCCGGGAAATCGCGCCGCTCAAGCCTGCCGTGATCACCGTCGGATCGTTCCACAGCGGCTTCAAGCATAATATCATTTCCGACAAGGCGGTGATGCAGCTGACGGTGCGATCGGATGACGAGGACACGCGCGCCAAACTGCTGGCAGGGATCAAGCGCATCGCAACCAATGTCGGCCGGATGAACGGCATGCCCGAAGACAGGTTGCCCGAAGTGCTTGTGTCGCATGAATCAACCCCGGCCAATTATAATGACGCGGCGCTGACCAAGCGGGTGAAGGGCGTTTTTGCCGCCCGCTTTGGCGAAACCGTATTCGACAACCAGCCGCGCGAAGGAATGGGGGCAGAGGATTTTGCCTATTTCGTCGAACCCAATACCGATGTTCCCGGAGTCTATTTTTCGGTCGGCGGCACACCGCAGGCTGATTTTGACCGCGAGAAAGCCGGGGGGCCGCCAGTGCCCTCGCACCACTCGCCCTTTTTCAAGATTTCGCCACGCGAATCGGTGACGCTTGGAACCGAAGCGATGACCGCGGCGGCGCTGGATCTGCTTTCGAAAAAGGATTGATCCGGTGACCCATCGGCGTCCGATGCGCTCTATCCTGCTTTCGGCAGCATTGCTGCTCACCACCTCCTGCACGACGGTCACCGAAACCGACATCAAGCCTGTCGCCGAAGCGCAGTCCTTTGATATCCTGATCGACAATGGCCTGATCTTCGACGGCAGCGGCTCCGCGCCCTATGTCGGCGATGTCGCGATCCGCGATGACCGCATCGTTGCGGTTTCGCCGGAAATAACGGGCAATGCCGAGCAGGTGATCGACGCGCGCGGTCTGGCCGTGGCGCCGGGCTTCATCAATATGCTCAGCTGGGCCCCCGATGCGCTGATCGCCGACGGTGCCGGCGAAAGCGATATCCGGCAAGGTATTACCCTCGAAGTATTCGGCGAAGGAACGTCGGAAGCGCCACTGACCGACAGCATGGCCAGGACCGAGGAAAGCCGCCAGGGCGACATCCGCTATCCGATCAGCTGGCGCAGTCTGGATGAATATTTCGACGCAATAGAGAAGCGCGGTATCGCGCCCAATGTGGCGTCATTCGTCGGCGCGACGACGGTGCGGATCAACGAGCTCGGCTATGCAGATATCGATCCGGATACCGCTCAACTCGAACGAATGCGCGCGCTGGTCCGTGAAGCCATGGACGATGGCGCTATGGGGGTCGGCAGCTCGCTGATCTACGCCCCCGCCAGCTATGCGGAAACACCGGAACTGGTCGCGCTGGCCACCGAATCCGCGCGCTGCGGCGGCATGTATATCAGCCATATGCGCAACGAGAGCGATGACGTGCTCGCGGCGATTGACGAGCTGATCGAAATCGCGGAAAAATCGGGTGGCCCCGCCGAAATCTATCACCTCAAACAGGCCGGCAAGGACAATTGGGGCAAGCTAGACCCCATTATCGCAAAGGTCGAGGCGGCGCGCGCCAGCGGCCAGCGGATCACCGCCAACATGTATACCTATACCGCCGGTTCCACGGGTCTTGATGCGGCAATGCCGACCTGGGTCCAGGAAGGCGGCTACGAGCAGTGGAAGAAACGCCTGCAGGACCCAGAGATACGCAAGCGCGTGCTGGCCGAAATGAGCGGCAAGCCCGATGGCTGGGAAAATCTTTTCTATCACGCGGGACCCGACAAGGTCTTGCTGGTCGGGTTCAAGAATGAAAAGCTGAAACCGCTGGCCGGCAAGACCTTGTCAGAGGTGGCAGCGATGCGCGGCACCGGTCCGGCGGACACCGCCATTGATCTGGTGATCGAGGATGGCAGCCGGGTGCAAGTGGTCTATTTCCTGATGGATGAAGAGAATGTCGCGCGGCAGACCGCCCTGCCCTGGATGTCCTTCGGTTCCGACGCCGCCGCTCTCGCCCCGCGCGGCGTCTTTCTGAAATCGTCCACCCATCCCCGCGCCTATGGCAATTTTGCGCGGCTGCTGGGCAAATATGTCCGCGAGGAAAAGCGCACCGGCCTGGCCGATGCAGTGCGGCGTCTGACCAGCATGCCGGCGGGCAATCTCGGGCTGAAGGATCGCGGCAATCTGGCCACAGGGCAATTTGCCGACGTCGTGATCTTTGATCCTGCCACGATTGCCGACAAGGCCACCTACGCCGAGCCGCAGCAATTCGCGGTCGGCGTGCAGCATGTGCTGGTCAATGGCCAGCTGGTTCTGCAGGACGGCACTATGACCGGCAAGCGCCCGGGCCGGGCGGTGCGCGGACCCGGCTGGAACAATTGCCCGGCGCCCTGAGGCCGGGACAAGCAGATGGACGACGGACTGAACAGCGAACAGATCGATCAATTCCGGCAGATGCTGCTCGAGCGGCAGGCCGAGCTGAAGGCCCGCGAAGCGGACGGTGCCGGCTGGCGCGGACCGGTCGAGCTCGACCAGCAGAGCGTCGGCCGCCTGTCGCGGATGGACGCGATGCAGCAGCAGGAAATGGCCCAGGTCGAAGCGCGGCGCCGGCAAAGCGATCTCGCGAGAATCGAAATGGCTTTGGTCCGGATGGCTGAAGAAGAATATGGCTGGTGCGCCGAATGCGGCGAACCGATTGCCCGGCGGCGGCTTGAAATCGATCCGGCAGCCGCACTGTGCGTCGGCTGCGCCCGCTAGCCCAACGGACTCAATTTCGCGGCGAACGGAATATCGGGAGATTTTTCGAGCTTTCCCCGCTTCGGTCAGGCGGCTATTGTCTCAATGTGACCGATCTTACCGATATCAAACCGCACGACGGGCGCTTCGTCAGCGGAAAACATTATTTCGCCTGCCGCGTCTATTTCGAGGACACGGATTTTTCCGGGATCGTCTATCATGCCAATTATCTGCGCTATATGGAACGGGCCCGATCGGACATGCTCCGCCAGCTCAATATGGACCAGCATGGCGCTTATGAAAGCGGCGAAGGCGTCTATGCGGTCGTCGATCTGACGATGAAATATCTGCTGCCCGCGAGACTGGATGATGATCTGCTGGTGATCAGCACGGTCGAAACCTTGCGCGCCGCCAGCGTGATCATCGACCAGACGATCGTGCGCGGCGGTGACGTGATTACGTCAGCTTCCGTTCACGCCGCCTTTCTTACACCGGGCGGACGGCCCAGACGCCAACCGAAAGCGTGGACAAAGGCATTTGCCGGCGTCATGGACCAGACCGATACGAAATGAAGGATAACCCATCTTGCTAGATCAACTATCCCTAGGGGCGGCCGCCGGCAATTTCTCTCCGTTCATGCTCTTCATGGAAGCCGATATCGTCGTCAAGGCGGTGATGATCGGATTGCTGCTGGCCAGCGTCTGGACCTGGGCGATCATCGTCAGCTTCGGCATGACCATCTCGCAAACCGCGCGCAAGTCGGAGAAATTCGAACAAGCCTTTGCCCGGACCGAAAATATCGACAGATTTTATGACGAATATGGCAAGTCTGCCCTGCCCAGCGCGCGGGTGATGGTCGCCGGTATCAAGGAGTGGCGGCGTTCGACCTCCAAGGGCCCGGTCGACCGGGAAGGCACAAGACAACGGCTGGCCACCGCAATGAATTCCACCATCGCGCATGAAGTGGACCGGATCGCCGACCGGCTCAATTTTCTGGCCACGGTCGGCAGCGTCGCGCCCTTTGTCGGGCTGTTCGGCACGGTCTGGGGAATCATGCGCAGCTTCTCCGCGATTGCCGCGGAACAGAACAGCTCGCTGGCGGTCGTCGCGCCGGGTATTGCCGAGGCACTGTTTGCCACCGCCATTGGTCTGTTTGCCGCCATTCCGGCCGTTATTGCCTACAACCGCTTCTCCCATCGCCTGAACAAGCTCGAGGCCCGCATGGGCCGCTTCGCCGATGGTTTCCACGCCACGCTCAGCCGCGAACTGGAGCTGGGAGACTGAACATGGGCATGAATATGGGATCCGGAATCGGGAGACGCAGCGGTGGACGCGGACGTGCACCGATGGCCGAGATCAATGTCACGCCCTTTGTCGACGTGATGCTGGTGCTGCTGATCATTTTCATGGTGACCGCCCCGTTGCTGGTCAGCGGTGTACCGGTCGATCTGCCGGAAAGCCGCGCCAATGCGCTGGAGCAGGAACAGGAGCCGGTACAGATTTCGATCGACGGCGAGGGCCGCGTGTTCATCGAGGATGAGGAACTCAGCCGCGGCGCGCTGGCATCCCGGTTGCGCGACATTGCCGCGGACCAGAACCCGGACGATCCGCGCCAGATCATGCTGCGCGGCGACAAGACGCTTGATTATGGCCTGATCATGGGGGTGATGGGCGAACTCAACCGGGCCGGGCTGAACCGGGTGTCGCTGGTCACGACAGGTTCATCAGAGACTCCATAATGATGGTCGGCTGATATGGAGAGAGCTGAAAAAATTGGCTTGGGAATAGCGGCTGTGGGTCATGTGGCCCTGTTCGGCGCGCTGTCGTTCAGCATATTGAGCGACACCAATGACGCGTTTCGCAACAAGCCGATCGAGGTGATGATCGCCGACGAAGTCGGTCTCGAGAGCGCCGCACCCGATTTGGCCAAAGTCACGCCCGCCACCAGCATTGCTCCGGAACTGGGCGCACCTGAAGAAAGCAGCTTTGTCGAACCCGAGCCGCTGCCGGAACCGCCGAAAGCGGAGGCCAGACCAAAGCCTGCCGCCATCCCCGCCCCGGTATCGCGTGAATCCCGCCGCAGACCGGACAAACCGGCCAGCGTCGCTGCCAAACCGGAGCCCAAACCGAAGGCGCGCGGCTCCCGTCTCGGCGATGATTTCCTGAAAGGCGTGACCGACGCATCTTCGGTCAGCCGCAACCAGAATATCGCGGCAGAAAAAGCTTCGGCTTCGGCCGTTGCCTCGCTCGAGCGTGAACTCTACCGGCTGGTCAAACAGAAATGGCGGCCGCCGACCGGTGCCGATGCCGAACTTCTGCGCACCACGGTGACCGCCCGTCTGGATAGCAGCGGACGGATTGTCGGCAGGCCGACCGCAACGACCACCGGCATAACCCCGAGCAACCGGTCACAAGTCGAAATCCATCAGGAACGCGCCATTGCTGCGGTCCAGCTGGCTGCCCCCTTTACGACGTTCCCCGAAAAATATTACGATGAATGGAAGGTTATCGAACCTGTCCTCTACCTTGGTGTCTAGGAGACCCGCCATGCAATCCACCATCCCGTCTATTCGCAACCTGTTCCTGGGCCTTGTCGCCAGCCTCAGTTTGACTGCAACGGCGCATGCCCAGCTGACCGTCGATGTCGACAATAGTGCATCGGAAGAGCTCGTCATTGCCGTCCCCGGCCTGCCCACGCAGCAAAGCATCGACACACCGGCTGGCAGCACCAGCGAACTCGGCGGCAAGATCAGCGACGTGATCGTCAGCGACCTGCGCTCCAGCGGCCTGTTCAAGCCGATCGGACGCAACCAGGTGCGCGGAATCAGCTATACCGAAGTCACCGCGCCCCAATTTCCCTATTGGAGCGGTACCAATGCCTCGGCCCTGATCCAGGGTTTCATTCGGGCCAATGCGGACGGCAAGCTGACGGTAGGCTGCTATCTCTATGATGTCGCGCTGGAAACCGAACTGACCCGCCAGGGCTTTGTCGTCGAACCGCGCGACTGGCGCAGGGCCGCGCACAAATGCGCCGATGCCATCTATTCGCGGCTGAGCGGGGAATCGCCCTTTTTCGACAGCCGCATCGCCTATATCGCCGAGACCGGCCCCAAGGGGAACCGGGTCAAGCGGCTGGCAATCATGGACAGCGACGGCGCCAACCACCGGTTCATCACCAACGGCCAGGCCACGGCCCTCACCCCGCGCTTCTCACCGGATTACAAGAGCATCGTCTATCTGAGCTTTCTTGACGGCAATCCGCGCATCTATATCTACGATATCGGCACCGGCCGGCAGCGGCTGATCACGCAGAGCACCAACCCGACCTTCGCGCCGCGCTGGTCGCCCGACGGCAAGTGGATTCTCTATTCGATGGCGATTGCCGGCAATACCGACATCTACAAGATCTCGGCCGCGGGCGGCAGCCGGCCGCAGCAGCTCACCTTTTCGCCCGGTATTGATATCGGCGGCAGCTTCTCGCCTGACGGCAGCCGGATCGTTTTCGAAAGCGACCGTTCGGGCAGCCAGCAGCTCTATGTGATGAACGCCGACGGCAGCAACGAACGGCGAATCAGTTTCGGCGGTGGACGCTTTGCCACACCGGAATGGAGTCCGCGCGGCGACCTGATCGCCTTCACCAAGATGGCGGGCAACTTCCGCATCGGCGTGATGACGCCCAGCGGCGGCGGCGAACGGTTGCTGACCAACAGCTGGCAGGACGAGGCCCCGACCTGGGCACCCAATGGCCGGGTGATCCAGTTTTTCCGCACCACAAGGGGCAGCGGCGGCACCGGAATCTGGCAAGTGGACCTGACTGGACGCAACGAGCGGCAGCTGCCAACTCCGGTGAACGGATCGGATCCGGCTTGGGGGCCCTTGCTACCCTAAATTCAAATCGCGACAAGATACTGAAAAAAGGCTATATCTCGCCGAAGGGCAAAATTGAATAGGAGCAAAATGATGATCAAATATGCGACCCCCCTCCTGATGACCGCCAGCCTCGCATTGGCGGGCTGTGCGAAAAAGCCACCCGAAGAACTGCCGCCGGCACCGGTTGGCACCGCGCCGACTCCGGCGCCGACCGGTCCCGCCGGCCCGGGCTATGCGCCGGGTTCCCAGCAGGATTTCCTGGCCAACACGATGTCCGACAGAGTGCTGTTTGATACCGACCGATTCAATATCGATCCGCAGGATCAACTGGTCCTGCAGAGCCAGGCCCAGTGGCTGGCGCAAAACCCGAGCGCGCGGATCACCATCGAAGGTCATGCCGACGAACGCGGCACGCGCGACTATAATCTCGCGCTTGGCGAACGCCGTGCCAATGCGGCGAAGAACTATCTCGCCTCGCTGGGTGTCAGCCCGACGCGGATGACCACGGTCAGCTATGGCAAGGAACGGCCGGAAGCGCTTGGCTCCAACGAGAGTGCCTGGGCGCAGAACCGCCGCGCCGTCAGCGTTGTGGTCCGCTAGACCGGTCTGCGAACAAATAAAAAGGGCCGCTATCCCAATGGATAGCGGCCCTTTTTTGTGACTTGAAAATCGATTATTTCTTGGTGCCGGTCATCGCCATTTCACCAAAGGCACCCGCCTTGACCGAACCGGCCAGCTGGCCATCGGTGATCGTGGCATCGCCTTCCAGCTTCATCGGCATGGGAACGGTCATGTTCATTTCCCAGGTGATGTGATTGCCGTCGACCTTGCCATTTTCAACGTCCATCGATCCCATCGCACCGGCATTGGTACCGGTGAAGGTGTCGCCATCGGTGACAATGGTGAATTCCGAAGTCTGGTCTCCCATCGGGGATTTGGTCACACAAGCATAAGTTCCATCAATAGACATTCCATTCTCCTTTTATGTCAAAGC
>TARA_R110002094_G_scaffold204394_1_pt1 | contig 29280 bp, 31 predicted proteins | sample TARA_R110002094 | Tara Oceans TARA_R110002094 (sample SAMEA4397409) | marine metagenome | biome: Polar Biome; feature: [MIX] marine epipelagic wind mixed layer (ENVO:01000061); material: water (ENVO:00002006), including particulate matter (ENVO:01000060) such as... | depth 10-100 m
TGATGACTGGTTTCTGGAAAACGGCTACAAGTCCTGGAAAGTCGCGATTGGCGATGTTTCTGACGGTGGCCGCTGGCTGATCAATCAGGGCATCGCCAAGCCGGAGGCGCTATCCATAGTGGGATGGTCCTACGGGGGCTATGCCGCGCTGCAATCAGCCGCGACCTATCCCGACCTGTTCAAGGCCGTTATCGCGATTGCGCCGGTTACAGACCTGGCGCTCAAGAAAAACAGCAATAACAATAACTATAGCAGCGTCGTTGAAGACGACCGCGTCGGAAGCGGTCCCCATGTCAGGGAAGGATCGCCGGCGCAAAATGCCGACAGGATCAAGGCGCCGGTATTGCTGTTCCACGGCGACCTCGATCAGAATGTCCTGATCAATCAGTCCAAGATGATGGAAGACAAGCTCAAAGATGCCGGCAAGGCCGTGACTTTCATCGAATATAAGGGCTTGGAGCATAGTTTGCAGAATTCGGCATCCCGCATTGACATGCTGACCAGATCGGCAGCATTCCTGCCGAAGTAATCGGCCTCCCACGGACAAAAAAAGGGCGGCCTTTCGGGCCGCCCTTTTTGATTCGATAAGTGATCAATTAGCGCGAATAGAATTCGACAACCAGATTGGGTTCCATGGTCACCGGATAAGGAACTTCATCCAGTGTAGGGATACGGACATAGGTTACCTTGTCGGTACCATCGGGTGTCACATATTCCGGAATATCGCGTTCTGGCAGGCTCTGTGCTTCGATAACGAGCAGCATTTCCTTGGCCTTGTCGCTCAACGAAACCACATCGCCGGGAACAACCTTGCGCGATGCAACATTGCATTTGACGCCGTTGACACGGATATGGCCGTGGCTGACCAGCTGACGGGCAGCAAAGATGGTCGGGGTGAACTTGGCGCGATAGACAACCATGTCGAGGCGCTGCTCGAGCAGGCCGATCAGGTTCTGGCTCGTATCGCCTTTCATCGCTGCGGCTTCCTTATAAGCGCGGCGGAACTGCTTTTCCGTCACATCGCCATAATAGCCTTTCAGCTTCTGCTTGGCGCGCAGCTGGATACCGAAGTCGGACAGTTTGCCCTTGCGGCGCTGGCCGTGCTGGCCCGGACCATAGTCGCGGCGATTGACGGGTGATTTGGGACGGCCCCAGATATTCTCGCCCATACGACGATCAAGTTTATATTTGGAACTGGTACGTTTGGTCATATCAATGACTCCTGATTTGCTGTTTCTAAGTCTTCCCGGAGCGCACCATCAAAACCAGATCATATCTGGATCTTGATGCGGCCACCGCTTCACCGGGGTGCGGGACCAATTGCAAGAGCGCGCCTATGGCGAGCAAAGCGGCCATTGTCAACAGTCTTGGCCCGCGAAAATCGCCCAGAATTCCGCAACAGCTCTCGACTCTCCATCCGCCTCAGATTAATGCCCGAACATGACCGAAACCACATCATTGCCGCCCATGGAAACCATGACCGATGTCCGACAGCAGGTGGACCGGATCGACGCGGAAATCATCGCCCTGATGGCGCAGCGATTTGCCTGCATGGATGCCGCCGCCCGGATCAAGCAGGACCGGAATGTCGTGCGCGATGAAGAACGCAAGGCAGCGGTCCTGCAAAACGTCAAACAGCTGGCTGCAGCAGCGCGCATTCCGGTGCCAACGATGGCAGCGATCTGGGAAATGCTGGTAGAAACGTCGATCGGTTATGAATTGCAAAAATGGGACCAGTTGCGCAAATAGCGGCATTGAATTCTATTTTTCGGCTTTGTCCTTCCGCGGTGGTCTTTCCAGCGACGAGACAACTCCGCGCCATGTCTTGACCTCTTCCGTTGTCCATGCAGGCTTGGTCAACATATTCCGCAACGTCACTTTTGTCGCCACCGCCCGTTCCGGTGGATAGAAATAACCGTTTTTGTCCAGCGCCCGTTCCAGATGCTCGTAAAACATGTCGAGTTCTTTCTGGGGCGCGGGTTCGGCCCGCTTCTTCTCCAGCGTCGGCTGCACATTGGCCGCACTATCCATTTTGGACAGTTCATAGGCCACAAGGATGACCGCCTGCGCCAGATTGAGCGATCCGAATTCCGGGTTGATCGGAACGGTTATGATCTTGCGTGCCAATTCCACATCGACCACTTCCAGGCCGGCGCGCTCCGGTCCGAACAGGATCGCGCATTTGCCACTGGCCTGCGCCATGTCTTCGGCAGCCTCCCACGGGGTGAGGACCGTCTTGGTCATCCCGCGCTTGCGGACCGTAGTCGCATAGACATGCGCACAATCGGCTACGGCTTCCGCGGTGGTTTCAAAAATTTGAGCCTGTTCCAGGACTTGGTCAGCCCCCGATGCTGATGGACCGGCAGCCGGATTGGGCCAGCCATCCCTTGGGTCGACTATGCGCATTTCGGTCAACCCGAAATTGAGCATCGCCCGTGCTGCTTTTCCGATATTTTCGCCGAGTTGCGGGTTGACCAATATGATGGCGGGCTGGTTCTTCACGCTCCGTCGATATCTTTCACACTGCCAGCAAATTCCTTGAAATCCTTGGCTTCTGTAAAGTCCTTATAGACCGAGGCGAAGCGGATATAGGCGACACTATCGAGACCTTTCAAGCCGTCCATCACCATTTCGCCGATTTTCTTGGAAGGAATTTCGGTTTCGCCGCTGGTTTCCAGCTGGCGCTGGATTCCGGAAACGAGCTGGTCCATCTGCTCCTGGGCGAGACCGCGCTTGCGGCAAGCGAGAGAAACCGACAGATCAATTTTGGACCGGTCAAAAGGTTCCTTGCGATCCTCGCTCTTCACCACGGTAATTTCACGCAATTGCACACGTTCGAAGGTCGTGAAGCGCGCCCCACAGCTCTCGCACTGCCGACGACGCCGGATCGTTGTATTGTCCTCGGTGGGACGGCTGTCCTTCACCTGGCTGTCGTCGTGAGCACAAAAGGGGCAACGCATGATCGGTCTTTCTGATTAAACCGGATAAATCGGGAAACGGTCACACAGCGCCTGCACCCGCTCGCGAACATCCGCTTCCACGGACGGATCACCGCCCTCGCCTTTTTGCCGCAGCCCATCCAGCACATCGGCGACCATGTCGCCGATCAACCGGAATTCGGCAGGTCCGAAGCCGCGGGTCGTGCCAGCCGGCGAACCAACCCGGATACCACTGGTCTTCATCGGTGGCTGTGGATCGTTCGGGATGCTGTTCTTGTTGCAGGTGATGCCTGCCCGTTCGAGCGCTTCGTCGGCGTCACGTCCGGTGATTCCAAGCGGCGACAGGTCGATCAGAGCAAGATGGGTGTCAGTGCCACCGGCTACCACGTCTGCACCGCGTTCCTTCAGCGTTGCGGCCAGAACCTTGGCATTTTCGATGACAGCTGCCGAATAGCTCTTAAACTCCGGTCGCAATGCTTCTCCAAAGGCGACCGCCTTGGCTGCGATCACGTGCATCAGCGGGCCACCCTGCAGACCCGGGAAAACGGCCGAATTGATTTTCTTGGCAATGGCTTCGTCGTTGGTCAGAATCATACCACCGCGAGGACCCCGCAAGGTCTTGTGGGTCGTGGTCGTCACAACATGCGCGTGATCCAGTGGACTGGGGTGCAGTCCGGTGGCAACCAAGCCCGCGAAATGCGCCATATCGACCATGAAAATGGCCCCAACTATATCCGCAATCGCGCGGAATTTCGCAAAATCAATCTGCCGAGGATAGGCGGAACCACCAGCAATAATGAGTTTCGGCTGGTGCTCCTTGGCCAGCGCCTCGACTTCGGCATAGTTGATCAGATGGTCGTCATCGTTGACGCCATATTGGACCGCATTGAACCATTTGCCCGACTGGGCCGGCTTTGCTCCGTGAGTCAGATGGCCACCGGCATCGAGCGACATGCCCAATATAGTATCGCCCGGCTTCGCCAGCGCGAGCATCACTGCGCCATTGGCTTGGGCACCCGAATGCGGCTGTACATTGGCAAAGCCGCAATTGAACAACTGCTTGGCGCGTTCGATTGCCAGCGTCTCGACATCATCCGAAGGCGCACAGCCTTGATAATAGCGGCGCCCGGGATAGCCTTCTGCATATTTGTTGGTAAACACAGAGCCCTGCGCCTGCAGCACCGCCTTGGACACTATATTTTCCGAGGCAATCAGCTCGATCTGGTTCTGCTGGCGCGACAGTTCCGCATTGATCGCTCCCGCCACGGCCGGATCGCTCTCGTCGACAGAAAAGTCGAAAAAACCGGTCTGTCTGATATCCTGCATATCTGCGACGTTGCTCATGCGTTTGCTCCTTCAATGGATGGTGCGGACAATTTATCGACCCGGCGCTGATGCCGGTCGCCGCCGAATTCGGTTTTCAGAAAGACATCAAGACAGTCTTTCGCAATTTCGATTCCGACAAGTCGCGCTCCCATGGCGATAACATTTGCATCATTATGTTCGCGCGACAGTCTGGCAGACAATCCCTCGGAAACCAGGGCACAGCGACAGGCCGGATGGCGATTGACTGCAATGGATATACCAATACCCGATCCGCAAAGGGCGACACCGCGCTCGGCTCGCCCCGAAGCTACTTCCTCGGCCAGTTTGTATCCATAGTCGGGATAGTCGACACTGTCGGTGGTAATCGGGCCCAGGTCAGTGACACTGTGTCCCGCGTCCTGCAACCATCCAACCAGCGCAGCCTTCATTTCAAGAGCGGCATGATCGGAGGCTATGGCGATGCGCATGGGCTATTCCCGTGGTTAGAATCGATGGGCCGCTATTTAGTAGAGAGTCTGGCGATAGGCCACCAAATATTTGACGCGCCGCACCATTTGACATGCGACTCACGGTCAATTCCGGCGACCGCCGGATCTAATCCTGATCAACAAATGTTCGAACCCTCAACAGCTCAGGGTCAGAGCGCTCAGATTTCCATCTGACTGCCAAGCTCCACCACGCGATTGGTGGGCAGTTTGAAAAATTCCATCGCGGTCGCGGCGTTGCGTAGCAACCAGGCAAAGAGCTTTTCGCGCCAGATCATCATTTCCGGCTTCTTAGACGGCAGCAATGTTTGCCGCGAAAGGAAGAAACTGGTGGTCATCATATCGAATTCCATTCCGCACTCCTTCACCGTTTTCAGCGCCTCAGGAACATCAGTTTCCTGCATGAATCCGAAATGGAGAATGAGCCGGTAGAAGCCATCGCCCAGATCCTTCACTTCGCAACGTTTCTCCGGTTTCACCGTCGGAACATCCCTGATGTTCACGGTCAGGATGACAACCCGTTCGTGAATGACCTTGTTGTGCTTGATATTGTGCAGCAGCGCTGAAGGTACGCCGGCGGAAGATGACGCCATAAAAATGGCTGTGCCCGGCACGCGAGTGGCACTATTGGCAGCGGATTTGGTGAATATCTCGATGGGCATCGCCGATTCAGCCATATTTTTGCGCATGATCTTGCGGCCCTTGGCCCATGTCGTCAGGATAATGAAAGCGACACCGCCGACGGCGAGAGGGAACCAGCCGCCATCCGGTACCTTGGTCAGATTGGCTGCAAAATAGGCGCCATCAACGATAAAGAATATGGCCAGAAGCGGAACGGTGAACCAGAGCTTCCATTTCCAAAGCACAACCATGACAATAGCCAGCAAGCAGGTATCGATGAACATCGCGCCTGTGACGGCGATCCCGTAAGCGGAAGCCAGGTTGCTCGAACTCTGGAACGTCAGCACCAGCAGGATCACAGCAATCATGATCGCCCAGTTGACGAAGGGGATATATATCTGTCCCGCTTCCGATGCACTGGTATGTTTGATCGTCAGCCGCGGAATGAAGCCCAGCTGGATGGCCTGATGAGTCACCGAGAAGGAACCGGAGATCACGGCCTGGCTGGCAATGAATGTTGCCATTGTTGCCAGGATGACGAGCGGGAGGCGGAGGACTTCCGGTGCCATGATGAAGAACGGGCTCTTGATCGCTTCTGCGGCACCGGCAGCATCGAGCGAGAGGATCATCGCTCCCTGACCGAAATAATTGCACAGCAGCGCCGGCATGACAAAACCGTACCAGGCAACGCGCATGGGTTTGCGGCCAAAATGGCCCATATCCGCAAACAGTGCTTCCGACCCGGTCACCGCCAGCACCACCGATCCCAGCGCGAGAAAGGCCTTCACGCCATCGGTTAGGAAAAACTGCACTGCATACCAGGGGTTGAACGCGAACAAAATGCTGGGATGCAGGGTGATCTGGATGATGCCGAGCGTGCCGATTACGGCAAAGTATACGAACATCACGGGAGCAAATAACGCTCCGATTTTCGCGGTGCCGCGGGATTGCAGCAAAAACAGGAATATCAGCAGGGTGAGCGCGATCGGAATGACCAGATGACCGAGCCCCGGTTGGACGACCGTCAGCCCCTCGACCGCCGAAAGCACCGAAATCGCCGGCGTAATCATGCTGTCTCCGTAAAACAGCGCTGTCGCAAAAACGCCAAGCAATATCGCCAGCCAGCCATATTTCGATCGTCGCATTGCCCCGGAAATCAGCGCTACGAGCGCCAGACTGCCACCCTGACCTTTGTTGTCCGCCCGCATGGTTATGGTGACATATTGAATTGTCACGACCAGCGTCATCGACCAGAAAATCAGGCTGACGACGCCGAGTACATGGATACGGTCCAGTTCCAGCGGATGCGCACCAACGAAAGTTTCGCGGAACGCGTACAATGGACTCGTGCCGATATCCCCGAACACGATTCCAATCGCCCCTGCAGCCAGCTTGGCAATGGCCGAATTGCGTTGCGGCGAACCGTGGGCTTGCACCGTGTCCGCTTGCGCCTCTGCGCTATGGTCTGGTTCTGCGGACATTGATTGGCCGTTAAGGCGTACCCCGATCAATTTGGACGAAAGGCGGATTACTGACGTTCGTTTCAGCAAGCGCGGGCGCTTAGCACGGGCCCTTAGCAGGTGCAACAAAGCGCCTATACCCGAATATCAACTCATTATAAATACCGGATTTTTCTTGCTAATCTGTTGATTCTGGAGCGATCGGGAGAGAGGGCTGCATCTTTTCCATGGCGACAAGCCGCGACTCGAGATCGGCACGCCACGGGGCATCCTCGCTGCTTCGCGTCAGCAATTCGGTCCAGATCGCACGCGCTTGATCAATCTTGCCCGATTGCGCGTAAGCGAGACCCAGAAAAAAGGGTGGCCCGGGATGTTCGGGAGACAAATCAGCAGCTTCCTGGAACGCATATTGCGCGGCAGGCGTGATCACACCATTGGCATGCACTACGAGGGCATTGCCCAGACCTACCCAGAGATCGGGATCATCGGGATGCTCCCTCACTCCGTTGCGCAAATAATTGGCCGCGGCGCCATGCTTTCCGGCTCGGTTGAGCGAATCTGAGAAAACCAGCCATTCCCGGGCTGTGCCAAAACGCTCGCCCATTTCGTTGCGCGCATCAATTGTTTCTTCATCGAAACTGTTGGGCTTTTCTTTCGGCTCTATCGAAACACCGGCCATTCCCGGATGGCCCTGCCAGGCGTAGCCAGCCACTCCGAGCAACAAGGCGGCTGCTGTAATTTCATAAGTAGCTCGCGACAATTTGCCCAGCTTGATCAGCATGGCAGCGCAAATCAGTACAAAAAGAAAAAGTATGATCCAGCCCATCATTCGCGATCCTTGGGTTTACGGAAGCGTCCGCGCGCCAGCCAAAGCGCGGCAAACAACAGGATGATCGGCGCGATCCAGAGCGGCCAGGTCACAGCGGAATCGATAGGCGGATTATAGGATACCCAGTTTCCGTAGCGCTCGATCAGCCAGTTTCTGACTTCTTCCGGTGTCTCGCCCGCAGCAATTCGTTCGCGAACTTGACTGCGCATGTCCCCCGCCATCGGCGCGTTACTGTCGGCGATGGACTGGCTCTGGCATTTCAGACAGCGCAATTCCTCCATCAGATCGCGCGCAGCCGTTTCCTGCTGCGGGTCATCCAGTTGCCGGTCGGCATAGGGTGCCGGCGGCAGGCCGGTTTGGGCTGACACCGGTACCGCGAGGCACAAAAGCAGAAGGGAAAGAAGTCGCTTCATTCCGCGTCCTTTAGCAATTCCAGCAGCCGTGCGACATCTTCTTGCCGGATATCGCCGATATGCTGATGCACGATGATGCCATTGCCATCGACCACGAAGGTCTCGGGCACGCCGGATGACCCCAGCTCCAGCTGCACCTTGCTGGTCGTGTCAGCACCAATCCTGGTATAGGGATTACCCCAGCGGTTCAGAAAATTGGCGACATCTTGCGGAGTATCACGACTGGCAATCGCGTTGATTTCGACCCCTGCCCGCTGCAGCTCGAGCAATTGCGGCGCTTCGGCGATGCAAGGCACACACCAGCTGGCGAAGATATTGAGCAGTGTTGGCTTACCCCGTTTCAGATCGGCGCTGCTCAGGGCCGGCCGCTGCTCAATCGCTGAAGGCAGAGCAAATTCCGGCATCGGCTTGCCGACCATCTTGCTCTCGATAATATTGTCTTTCGGCATCATCAGACCGACGGCAACCGCCGCAAAAAACAGGCCGAAAAGCACCAGCGGCACCCAGAGCAACCAGCGGTTCACAGCATCGCCTCGGCAAATTCCCGTTGCTTGCGCTGTTTGTAGCCGCGCCGCAACCGGCCGACCATTGCCAGCAATCCACCGAGCGCGACCAATATACCACCATACCAGATCAAAGTGACAAACGGTTTCCACCAGACCCTAACCTGCCAGCGCCCTTCGCTGTCTCCATCGCCAAGGACCACATAGAGCTGCCCATTCCAGCGGGTCAGCAACGCTGCTTCGCTGGTCTGGGTTTGGGCCGCGGCAAACATACGGTTTTGCGGCTTGATTTCGTGCAATACGCCATCACCATATTGTGCCGTCATCCGGCCCTCGAGCGCGGTCCAGTTGGGACCGGCGAGTGGCTCGATGGCTTCAAATTCAAGCTTCCACTTGTTGACCGTGATTTCATCGCCCGGTTTTGCAGCGACCAGTCGTTCCTCGGTAAAACTACTCTCGCTTGCCATACCGACCAGAGCTACCGCGATCCCAAAATGGGCGATGACCATGCCGTAGGTATGGATCGGCGTGCGACGCAGATTGCGTTTCCACAATGGAGCAAAGCTGGCGATTCCCACACCGGCTGCCAAGGCCAGCCCGAGCAGCGACAGAATCGACATGCCGGTGGTGAACAGGGCCAGCGCAAATAGCGCAGCGGCAGTAGCCAAAACCGGGATCGAAATACGGTTTAGTAGCGCTTTCGGATTGTCCCGTCGCCAGCGCAGCAATGGCCCAGCCGCCATGACCGCTGCCAGCAGCAGCGCCAACGGTCCGGTCGCCAGATTGAAATAAGGGGGACCGACCGACAGTTTCTCACCGGTTACCGCTTCAACCAACAACGGATAAAGCGTGCCGATGAAGACCAATGCCAAAATCACCGACAGCAGCAGATTATTCGCGACGAGCGCGCCTTCCCGGCTGACCAGTTCGAACCGCGAACCTTCTTTCACCGTACCGACCCGCAGGGCAAACAAAGCCATCGCACCGCCAATATAGATCGCAAGCAGGGCCAGAATGAAGCTGCCTCTTTCCGGATCAACCGCAAAGGCGTGGACACTGGTCAATATGCCGGACCGGACCAGAAATGTCCCGATCATCGACATAGAAAAGGCAACCACGGCCAGCATCAGCGTCCAGGCGCGCAGCCCGTCGCGTGTCGCCAGCACGGTCACTGAATGGAGCAACGCGGTCGCCGCCAGCCATGGCATCAGCGACGCATTTTCGACCGGATCCCAGAACCACCAGCCACCCCAGCCCAGTTCATAATAGGCCCAGTAGCTGCCGGCGGTAATACCGAGCGTCAGGAAAATCCAGGCGCCTAGCACCCAGGGCCGCATCGCCTTGGCAAAGGCAGCTCCGACATCGCGGGTGATCATCGCCCCGACGGCAAAGGAAAAGGCTACCGAAAGTCCGACATAACCGAAATAGAGCGTGGGTGGATGGAAGGCGAGGCCCGGATCCTGCAGCAGCGGATTGAGTCCCTGCCCCTCTGCCGGGACCGGGAACATCCGTTCGAACGGGTTGGAGGAAACCAGCAGAAAAGCATAGAATCCCAAGCTGATGAATGCCTGTGCCGCCAGCGTCGCCACCAGAGTTTGCCGTTTCAGTGAACGCTCGAACAGCGCGATAAACGCCCCGGCCAAGCCCATCACCGTAACCCAGAGCAGCATCGAACCTTCATGATTGCCCCAGGTTCCTGCAAATTTGTAAAGCAGCGGCTTCACCGATGCACTGTTCATCACCACCAGCCGGACCGACATGTCGGACCGCAGGAACAGCCAGATCAACAGCACAAAGGACAGACTGACAAACAGGCCCTGGGCGACGGCGACCGGCCGGATTGCCGCAAAATAGTCATTCCGCTCCGCACGCAGGCCAATCGCTCCCAGTGCAAATTGCAGGAGCGCGAGGGCAGCCGCGAGCCAGAGCGCGATCAGGCCTGTTTCTGCGATCATTGGACGAGTGTTTCCGTCTTGTGCTTGCCGGCGGTCATATCAATGCCCTCCAGTTCGCGGGGAATATAATTTTCGTCGTGCTTGGCGAGCAGCGTTTCGGCAACAAACATGCCATTGGCATCAAGCCGGCCATCAGCCACCACGCCCGAGCCTTCGACAAAAAGATCCGGAGTAATGCCGGTATAGGTAACAAGCTGCTGCGCTGTGCCGTCCTGCACAATGAACTGCACCGTGACTCCATCAACCGATCGCTGGATCGAGCCTTCCTCGACCATCCCGCCCAGCCGGATGGCGACTCCTGCCTCCGGCTTCCGTTCCGCAATGTCAGATGGCGTATAGAAATAACTCGCCTGATCCTGCAGCGCATAGGCCGCCAGCAGCCCCGCGCCGATCAGCGCAACCAGCGCCAGCAGCACCAGCGTCAGTCTTTGATGCTTGGCTTTCATTTTCGTTTACCCAACTGCTCTGCCTTGCCCTCTGCCTTGCGCATCGCCGCAAAGCTGTTCGCGATAACCGCTGCCGTGGAAATCAGCACTATGACATAGGAAGCAATGACGAAAGGCCAGTGGTTCATTCGGCTGCCATCCTTTTCAGCCGGGCCTCGACCTTTGTTTCCGCCAAAATGCCGCGCATCCGCATCAGGACAATTGCCCCGAACAGAAAACTGAAGCCAATCACATTTACCATCAGCGGCCATAGAAAGGCGCTATCGATTGACGAGCCGCTGACGGTGATACTGGCCGGTTGATGCAGGCTGTTCCACCACACCACCGAACGGTTGATGATCGGGATGTTGATCGCGCCAACGATACCGAAGATGGCCGTTACCCGGGATACGCCGCCTTTGTCGCCGCTGGCGTTGGCCAGCGCAATATAGGCCAGATACAGAAAAAACAGGACCAGCACCGAAGTCACGCGACCGTCCCAGACCCACCATGTCCCCCAGGTCGGTCGCGCCCAGATCGAGCCGGTAATCAGCCCCAGAGCTGTAAATACGGCACCGGGCACGGCGACTGCACGAGCAGCAACCGCCGCCAATGGATGACGCCAGACGATTTGCATGATGCTGGCGATTGCGATGGCCGTCCAACCACCCATCGCCAGCCAGACCGTTGGTACATGGATATAGAGAATGCGTACGCTGTCCCCCATCAATCGGTCTTCAGGCGCATAAAGCAGTCCATAGGCCGAACCGAAAATGACCAGCACCAGACCGGCCACCAAAAACCAAAGGGTCAACGGCTTGGCCAGCGTCAAAAAACGTGTTGGGTTTGCAAAAGCGTGCATGGATTGAGCGGTGATTGCCTCGAGCTAGATCGCGTCCAGTGTCATTGCGGAAATTCGATGGCAGAAGCATGGCGCAGCGACAAGTGTTTTTGCGTTTTTCTCCTTGGCAATCGGATACCGATCCTATTCCGAAGCCATAACCGGTTGGGTCTAATGATGCACGATGGCGGTCAACCGTTCCGCCAGTGACAGCGCCGAACCATAATCGGTTTCAAAAAATACGCTGGCCTGATCGTCCGAAACGCCGACGCGGGCGAGCATCTGGCGCGGCTGATCCTGCACGCCGGACAAGATGATTTTGGATCCCGATAGCCTGGCCTGTTCGACAAATTCTTCGATCATGGTAACCCCGCTGGCATCCAGCATCGGTACCAGCCGCATGCGCAGGATAATGACCTTGGGCTTGCGGCCAATCTTGCGCATGGCATCAAGCAATTCCCCTGCCACACCGAAAAAAACCGGCCCGTTGATCCGGAACACTTCCACACCTTTGGGAAGATCGTCGCGCTGATCAAGATCGTCGACATCAAGATCGCTATCCCGGACAATTGAATTTCCATTTTCCAGCATCACGGTTTCACTCATACGCGCCATGAACAACAGTGATGCCAGAGTCACTCCCACACCAATTGCGACGGTCAGATCAACAAAGACGGTCAGGCCAAAAGTGAGCAGCAAAACGGCTCTATCGCTATTGGGCATCCGCAGCAACGTGACAAACCGGTCCGCCTCGCTCATGCCCCAAGCGACCATGAACAATATGGCCGCGAGCGCCGCCATTGGCACATAAGCCATGAAATCACTGGCAAACAGGATGAATAGCAACAGGAACAGCGCGTGCATCATACCAGCCACGGGTGTTTTTCCGCCTGCCTTGATATTCGTCGCGGTGCGGGCGATCGCGCCGGTTGCTGGCAAGCCGCCAAACAGCACCGAACCCAGATTGGCTATGCCCTGGCCGATCAATTCCTGATTCGAACGGTGGCGAGTGCCCGTCATTCCATCCGCAACGACCGCAGAGAGCAACGCCTCGATTCCGGCGAGGAAGGCGATCGTGAATGCAGACGGAAGTAATTCCAAGATTTTCGCCCAGGAGAGAGACGGCAGTGACGGCATGGGCAATCCCGCCGGCATGTCCGGGAACCGGCTGCCAATTGTCTCGACCGGCAGTTCCAGTATGGCAACCAGCAGCGAAGTCAGTACAATCGCAATCAGGAAACCCGGTAATTTTGGAAGATATTTTCTGAGTACTACAATCACGCACAGCGCGCCAAGACCGACCAGCATCGTTGCAAGATGCAGGGAATTTATAGCTCCGAAATAGGCCTGCCACTTGGGCAAAAATTCGGCCGGAACTTCGTCCAGAGAAAGTCCTAGAAAATCCTTCACCTGACTGGTCGCGATAATGACCGCAATCCCGGCAGTAAAACCCGTCACCACCGGGTGCGGGATGAACTTCATCAATCGCCCCATCTTTAATGCGCCGGCAGCGATCAAGATCAGTCCCGCCATAAGTGTAGCGATCAGCAGCCCATCATAGCCGTGCAGGGCAATGACGTTGAATATGACAACCACAAAGGCCCCCGTAGGGCCACCCACCTGAACCCGGGAGCCACCCAGGAAAGAGATTAGAAAACCAGCAATTACCGCCGTAACTAGCCCTTTGTCGGGCGAAGCGCCGCTGGCAATCGCCAGTGCCATGGATAACGGCAAGGCAACGATGGCAACCGTCAGCCCAGCGACAGAATCCGATTTGAAAAGGCCAAAATTATAGCCTTCACGCATGGTCGTGATGATTTTTGGGGTAAAGCTGTGCACCGGAGCGCCTCGTCAGCCGATATCTGCTCGGGGCTTTGCCTGATCGAACAATATCGAGCCTACCTTGTTTTTCGGCTTGCCTGCTATTGCCTCGCGCAAACGCACACCGCGCCCGATACCGATGCTAGCCGCATTCTCGCCAATCAGCTCGATACCACTTTTTTCCAGTGCCTCGATAACCTTGACCAGCGTATCCACAACTCCCCGCACCTGACCGTCAGAAGCCTCCATGCGCTGAATCGTCGGCAAAGAAAGCCCGGCCAGTTCCGCCAGCCGCCGCTGATCAATGCCGAGCAAGGCCCGCGCAGCCCGCATTTGTTGAGATGTGATCATATTCCATCCAGTTTGATATATTATACATCAATAATCAGTATTAACAATTTACTCTAATACTGTATAGCTATCTTTCCATGTCGAAACGGAATCGTTTCTCACGAGCCTGACTTGAATCCCATGATGAGACGTTTCACCGTGTGATGCGAACAGGGCTTCGCCTCACTGTTCATCACCTGCAAGGGGCAAGGGCGAATTATCCGGCGACTGGCAAATTTTTTACGGTGACGATTCCGCCGCTCCATAAACCCAATGTAACGACTGAGTAAATTGAATGGCTGGATTTGAGACTTTGCTGGACAGAATCGTTGATGATATGCGCGGCAATAATGCGCCAGAAATGCAGATAGAGAACAAATCTATCCACCGGGCTTTGCCAAAAACGGCACTTCAGGCCGCAATCCGCGGAATGCGAGGCCATTGCCCGAGTTGCGGGGAAGGAAAAATGTTTCCGAAGCTGCTCAAACCAATCATGCATTGTGGCATATGTGGCCAGGACTGGACGGCCCAACAGGCCGATGATTTTCCCGCCTATGTCGCGATTATCCTGACCGGCCATATCATGGCACCGATCATCATCTATATGGTCAGCGAAACAGATTTTTCAATGTGGACCAATCTCGCAATCATCATTTGCATGGCACTGATTCTCATCGGTGCGCTGCTGCAACCGGCCAAGGGTGCGATTATTGCGTTGCAGTGGTGGATGGGATTGCACGGGTTCGAAAAGCCCTCTCCCTGTACAGAAAACCAGCTACCGGACGAGTGACTATTTAACCGGCGTTCTCCGGAACAATAGGAGACCGGCGCGCTAGAAAAATCGCCGACTAGCGTCCAATCAATGCCATCGCCATATTGTCCGCGACATCGGAGTCGGGCAAATTTTGCGCTGCGCTCTGCGCCCATATCTCTGTCAGCCGTTCCGGAATCATCGCGACCCGGCGATTGACTTCCTTGACATCACCATCACCGAGATATTCCAGACCGACACTGATGATACCGCCGGAATTGATAACATAGTCCGGAGCGAAAAGGATGTTGCGGTCAAAGATGCGCTGACCGTCCTCCGGTGTCGCCAACTGGTTGTTGGCACCACCCGCAACGATCGGAACGTTCAGATGGGCGATGGAAACCTTGTCCAGGATCGCGCCCAGAGCATTGGGGCTGAACACATCAGCCTCGATCCGCATGACTTCGTCAAGACCGACAACCGTCGCTCCGATTTCATCTGCCAAGGTCGCCGCATGGTCCTTGTTGATATCCGCAATGCTCAGCTTGGCGCCATCCTTTGCCAGCAAGCGGGAAAGACCACCACCGACACTGCCGACACCCTGAATAGCAACATGGACACCGTCCATACTATCGCGACCAAGCTTGTGCGCGACCGCCGCCTTCACTCCCAAATAGACGCCCATTGCAGTGAACGGGCCGGGGTCACCGCCGGCCTCACCGCTTTTGCTGACCGGCAGACCGGAAACATATTTGGTCTCCTTGGTCAAAGCCACCATATCGGCGGCCGTTATTCCGACATCTTCCGCTGTAATGTATTTCCCACCAAGCGACTCGATCATCCGTCCAAAAGCGGCAAGCATTTCCGGCGTCTTGGTGCGGTTACGATCGGCAAGAATCACCGCCTTGCCGCCGCCCAGCGGCAGACCGGCCATCGCATTCTTGAAACTCATGCCACGCGACAGGCGCAGCGCGTCGGTTACCGCCGTATCGCGATTTTCATAATGCCAAAAACGGGTTCCACCTGCACCAGGTCCGAGATGGGTACTGTGCAAGGCGACAATTGCGCTGAGGCCAGACTCGATATCATGAAAAAAATGGACCGATTCGTGGTCGTCAAAATCCGGCAAATCCCACATCACGCTCATGCTGTAATTCCTGGCAAGTTGGAGTAATTAAATATCCTATAGCTGTAATTTAATTACAAATAAAGAGAGGCTTTCCCACATGACCAGGTGGTGCTGGCTTTATGGCTCTTTTGCTTCATCTAGGGAAAATGGGGCGATCGAGGGGTCTTGAACCCCCGACCTCCGGTACCACAAACCGGCGCTCTAACCAACTGAGCTACGATCGCCACAGGCCGCGCGCTATAAAGCCGCATTGCGCCGCGGTGCATAGGGACAGCGGGTGGCAATCGTCAAGCATTTAGCGGGGTGACTTTGAATTAAAACGCATCGCCGCGCTGACGGTGCACCAGCCGGGCCGGTTGCCGGGCCGCATCAATCAACGCCCGTTCCTCGACCAGTGCACTTTGCATCTCCACCGCCAGATCGACGCGAAACCAGCGGGTCGTCAGCTTGGTCTGGCTCTGGACTTCGGGCGAGGCTCCCAGACTGGCCGGATAGGGCTGTGCCCAAAAATCATTAAGACTCGCATAGCCCAACTCAGGTCGCCGCCCCAGAAATTGTCGCGCGGGCGTCAGATCGGAAGGGGCCACCCCCAGCATCGCCAACAGAATAGCCTGCTCGGGCCGCAAAGTATTGATATTGATCGGTGAGAGGTCTGTCGTTGGCAGCGCACATATCCACGGTGCCAAGCGGACATACACATCATCCGTGACACCCTTGATCGTTCGCAATTCGCTATAGTCGACGATCAATGCATTGGCCGTACGATATGGATTTTCCTGTTGCAGATAATATTGGTCCTCTGCCCCCCGGGGCGATGCCACCATATCGCTGTCGATCCAGTCGGCCACCGATTCCGCGATATCGGCCGCATCACCATCCAATATGCCCAGCATGACCATCAGACGTGAAAATTGCTTGAGGCCTTCAGGCCGAGCAGAAAAAACGTCGTCCTCCTGGGTGACAAGGCTGTTGATATTGAAGCAATTTCCTCCATCGGCAAGCGTGGCGGCGACTATTCCGCCAGGCACGGGAAATTTCTGTTCCTTGCCGTTCCAGCCGCCAACATTGATCGTCCGGCCAGGAGAGGCCGACACAATCTGTTCGGCAGTCTCCATGCCGATCGATTCGGCGGCCACCAGATAAGCCTTGGCCTGCGACAATTCCCGTGCATTAGACGCAAGCTTGGTAGCACCGGCCAGCCGGTCGATGCCGTGGGCGGCCAGTATTGCAATCACGGCGACCAGCAGCAGAACGGTCAGAAGCGCCGCCCCGCGCTCCCTTTCTGATCCGGTTTTCCGTATCTTGTTCACAGATAGCCCGTCCCGACCAGAAACAGATGGCGATAGCGGCGCCCGTGCTGGTCAAACTTGATTTCAATGGCACGCGGCATGTCAGTCAGCCTTTCGGTTTCCCATCGATCCGACCACTGCCCCCGCTTGTTGCGAAAGCGCAGTTCCAGCGACTCAATTTTCGATATCAGGATCGCTGGTTGATCAATTGAACCACCGTCGGTCATCCGGTATCGCCATCGCTCCAGATTGCCGTCCGCCAGCCGATATTCGACCCGCTCCAGATTGGATCGGGGCTCGCCATTGATATTGCTTTGCCCGCCCCGCGTAAATTTCAGGAAAGCCGTTTCCGCTCCCCCCGTTTCGCTGGCAAAAGCCGCCAGCCTATCGCCACGCTCATCACGGCTTGTCCGCGGCAAGGCCTGACTCAGGTCTACTTCCATCAACGAGATAAACCGCTGCATTTCCGCCATCTGCCCTAGATTTTCTGCAGTCACCTCGTCACCATCTACTGCGGAACGGAGCATGACTACTCCGGCCACCGACAACATTGCAAAAATGAAAAGCGCTACCATCATCTCGACAAGAGTGAAGCCATTGCGGGACTGCGCCATTGGTGATCTGTATTCCATCGACCTCGCTTATATTCAGATTGGTCAAACCCGCAAAGAGCGGTTGCGATCAATGGGGATTCATTTATCGTGACAGAGGCTAGTTAGGGACAGTTTTGGACGTGCGTATGACAGAAGCCAATAATACATCGGCTGACTATCTGGTCGCATTGGGAAAAGTGCAGCGTTTTCCCCGCAAGGAAATAGAGCTCTGCATATTGAAAAAGTTCCTGAATCCTGACGAATGCAGCAGGCTGATCACCATGATCGACCAAAAGCGGCGACCGTCGGACATTGCCGATCCCAACGGCGACGATTATTTCCGGACGAGCGAAACCTGTGATCTCGATCATTCGGACCCTTTCGTGGCGGACATTGACGCGAAAATATGCAATTTCGCCGATATCGACGCCCAATTCGGCGAACCGTTGCAGGGTCAGCGTTACGCAGTTGGTCAGGAATTCAAAGCGCACACGGATTTTTTTGATCCGCATGGTCAGGATTTCCGGAAATATTGCTCAGTATCGGGACAGCGAAGCTGGACCTTCATGATTTATCTCAATGAACCGGATGCTGGCGGTGCTACCCGGTTCACCCATTTCAAGAAAAGCTTCACCCCGGAAACCGGAACAATGCTATGCTGGAACAATCGCAATCCGGATGGATCGGTAAATGACTGGACCCTGCATCATGGCATGAAGGTTCGCAAAGGAACAAAATACGTGATCACCAAATGGTACCGCGAGAAGCCGTGGCCGTGGAACGGATGAATCGATTGTTCCCGCGGCAATGAAACTCCTGCGCTATCGTCCTGGCCCTGGCATGATGGTCTCGGCGGCCTTCATCGGCCCAGGCACCGTCACCGCCTGTACGCTGGCGGGAGCAAATTTCGGCTTCGCACTACTCTGGGCGCTCGTCTTTGCTACCGGGACCACCGTCATTCTTCAGTCTTTTGCCATTCGTATCGCGCTGGTTACCCAACTCGGCCTAGCGGAAGCGATGCTGAAAACCGTGACATCGCCCGTCATTCGCGCGCTGGCAGCCTTGCTGCTGATCTCCGCTCTAGTGCTGGGCAATGCTGCCTATGAAGCCGGCAACATGTCCGGAGCCGCATTGGGCCTGGAAGCCATTAACGGCGGCCCCTTGGCCTTCGGCATAGCGCCGGTCATTCTCATTATTGCCCTGTTCGCATCGGCGATGTTGATATTTTCCAAGCCCAAATGGATCGAGAATATCCTGATCATGCTGGTAATGCTGATGAGCGCAGCTTTTCTCCTGACCTTTCTGCTGATTCGGCCGGATCTCGGGGCGCTGTTGCGAGGCTTTGTTCCTGCCATCCCCGAAGGTGGCTTGATGACCGCGATCGCGCTCATCGGTACGACGATCGTCCCCTACAATCTGTTTCTGCACGCGGCGAGTGTGCGCGAACGCTGGGACAAGGAGCAATTGCCCGAAGCCCAGCTGGACAACAGCATCTCGATCGGCATCGGAGGCCTGGTTTCGATGACGATACTGGCAACGGCGGCGGCCAGCCTGTTCGGCAGTGGCAACACCATCGAAAACGCAGTGGACATGGCGCAGCAGCTCACTCCCCTGTTCGGGAGCCTGGCAACCGTTACGCTTGGCGCGGGTCTGTTCGCAGCCGGTCTGACATCTGCCATCACCGCGCCACTGGCGACAGGTTATATTGTGCAGGAAATCTTCAAGTATTCCAACTCGCGCAGACCCTTTCAAGTGGGCGCACTGATCGTAATCGCAACGGGCACACTCGCGTCGCTACTGGGATATCGCCCGGTTGAACTGATATTCATTGCCCAGATTGCCAATGGGCTGCTGCTGCCGATCGTAGCAATTTTTCTGCTCAGGCTGGCCAATAACAACGAGCTGCTGGGCTCGCATGTGAATGGGCTCAGGGCCAATATCCTCGGGGGAGCAATCCTGTTGGTCACAAGCGCTCTGGGTTTCCGTTTGGTCGCCCGTGCACTAGGGTTCTGGCCATGACAACGACGATCGATCTGAATGCGGATCTTGGTGAGGATGAAAGCACGGACGGCCAAGGGCGCGACATAGCGATCATGGACATCGTTTCCAGCTGCAATATTGCCTGCGGCGGCCATGCCGGATCTCCGGCGTCCATGCGGACGATGCTGGCAGCGGCGAAACCGAGGCATATCGCGCCCGGAGCCCATCCCTCCTATCCCGATCGCAGCGGTTTCGGCCGTCGATCGATGGACATCTCGATGGAAGAATTGGAAGCATCTTTAACCAGCCAGTTGCATGACATTACAAGCATAGCGGAACAAGTCGGCGTACCGCTCACCCATCTCAAACCCCATGGCGCCCTTTACAATGACGCGCAGGATGATCCGGAACTGGCAACCATGCTGGCCGCGATGGCAGACAGAAGCGACCTTGCGCTGGTAGGCATGCCAGGATCGCTGATCCAGAAAAAAGCCAAGGAAAGGAATATTTCCTTTATTGCGGAAGCCTTTATCGACCGGCGCTACACCAAGAACGGCAGACTGGTTCCCCGCAGCGAAGCGGGTGCCGTGATAGGGGATGAGAACGAACGGATCGCTCAGGGACTGGCACTGGCAAAAGGAACGGCACTAACGGCGCAGGACGGTGCGGCCTTGACGATTGAGGCCGATAGCCTGTGTCTTCATTCGGATAGCGATGGCGCGCTGGACACCGCAAAAAAGGTGCGTCTGGCGCTGGAAGAAGCCGGAATTGAGATCGGGTCGGTCGAATAGTGATGCCACCTGCCCCCACGGTCCATATCTGCGACGACTGGATCAGCATCGATTTGCCCGACTGGAAAATGATCCTGGCGGCCCGGAATGCGCTATCCTCGAACAATTGTTGGACGGAGATTGTCCCCGGTCTCGACAGTATGGCTGTCCAGTTTGATCCCGCCCGGATATCGCCGGATGACGCCGCCGAACTGGTGATGGATCAAATGCGGGGTTTGACGGTAGCGGCCACAGATTCACGTTCCACGATGACAATTCCCGTCTGTTATGACGCGGAATTGGCTCCGGATTGCCAGTTTGTAGCCGAAAAACTGCAAATTCCGGTCGAAACATTACCATCCTGGCATGAAGCACGATTGCAACGGGTGACGATGCTGGGCTTCATGCCCGGATTTGCCTATCTTCAGAGCGAAGAACCATGTGTCACCATCGGCCGGCTGTCCAGCCCGAGGCAATTGGTCAAGGCGGGGTCGATCGGCATCATCGGCCAGCAAAGCTGCATCTATTCCTTTGACAGCCCAGGCGGCTGGCCAATTATAGGCCGCACGCCGCTGCGGCTTTTTGATCCCGCAGGCGACCAACCGGCGTTGCTCTCTGCCGGGCAGATCATACGCTTTGAGGCGATCTCGCGGGAAGCTCTCGAAAACTGGCCGCAGGCGACCGTAAAATGAGCATGAGGGTACTCAAAGCCGGATTGCAAACAACTTTGCAAGGTGCGCCCTTCAGCGGACATCGGCACCTCGGCATGCCGGCCGCCGGTGCGGCGGATTGCCTGTCTCTCGCGCTAGCGAATGTTCTGGTGGGCAAGCCTGGCACGGATATCGCGTTTGAAATAACGCTTACCAAAGCGATATTCGAGATCGAGGAGCCATGCTTGATCGGAGTTGTGGGCGCTGCAGAATATATCCGGATCAATGGCCGCGATCATCCCCATCACCACACCCTCCAACTGAACCCCGGAGACGAGATTCAGATTGGTCCGAGCCGTCCCGGATGCCGGACCTATTTGGCGACATCCACGGAAATCGGGAGCGAAGGGCTCCTGGGTGGCCGTTCGACCTATATGCCCGCAGGTTTGGGCGGGTTTCAGGGCCGGGCGCTTCAGGACGGGGATCTCGTTGCATTTTTGTCCCGAATGTCTGGCGCAATTCTCGACCGGACCACGCCACCGGCACTCAGGCCGCACTATAGTGATGACCACGTGCTGCGCGTTACGCCGGGTCCCGAAGCAAACCAACCAAACCCGGGCATTTTACGAGACCTGTGTGCGACGCCTTATGCTGTCGGAGCAAGAGCCAACCGAATGGGCATGGCGCTCGACGGTGCGCCGCTTGCATCAAGCGATTCTGCGAACATGCCAAGCGCTGCGGTTTTTCCCGGAACAATCCAGCTGCCGCCAAGCGGCCAGCCCTATCTGCTTGGTCCCGATGCACAGACCACCGGAGGCTATCCCAGGATTGCGCAGGTCATCCGCGCCGACCGTCATTTGATCGGGCAGATGGGATCGGGTTCCCGCGTCCGATTTGTGCAGACCACGGCGGAACGGGCAACAGAAATCTATCGGGAAAAGCTTTCCCTTTTGACTTCCTGGCTTGGAGAGGTCGATTTGTGGTAAAATATTGAAGCACTTAAGCCTCAATATCGATTAGCTCTTCTTGAGAGACAAACCACCAAAACGCTTGTTGAAGCGAGCCACCTGGCCACCCTGATCAAGGAGGCGCTGGTTACCACCGGTCCATGCAGGATGCGAAGACGGATCGATGTCCAGTTGCAGCGTGTCACCTTCTTTACCCCATGTAGAACGGGTTTCATAGGTGCTGCCATCGGTCATCTGAACCGTGATCATGTGATAGTCGGGATGCGTATCGGATTTCATTTTCGGCTCCTAAACGGGCTGGTTACCGACCAGACCCAAAGCGAATAAATTTAACGGAAGCGGCCCATTAACCGCGGAACGGCAAAAGGGCAAGATTCTTTTGAAAAAGCTTAGCCCTCGGGAGGGTCGGCAATCATCGCCGTGAAGCTCGCCTCAGCTGCCAACTTGTCGCCAATCATTGCCTGTCCTGAAAATTTGCAAACGCGCGCGCGTTTCTGTTCAAATTTGACGTTCAGAGAAAGCAGGCATCCCGGTTCAACCGGATGACGGAACTTTGCACCATCGATGGCCATGAAATAGACCAGCTTGCCCGATCCCACCATATCGAAGCTCTCCATGGCGAGGACACCGGCAGCCTGCGCCAGCGCTTCCACAATCATAACGCCAGGCATGATCGGTCGACCCGGAAAATGTCCCTGGAAAAAGCCCTCGTTCATCGACACGGCCTTGATCGCCCGGATCGATTCATCCTTCACGAGTTCTTCTACCCGGTCCACCAGCAGCATGGGATAGCGGTGCGGCAGCACCGCCATCACCTTGGTCACATCATAGTTGAGAGCTTCGGTCATCGACAATCAATTAGCGACTGGCTGGCTGTGCAGCCGGGGGCTGCTGCTGCGTTGCCTGGCTGCGCGCACTGGCCATCAACAGTTGCTGGATCTGCTGATGCAGCGACACCGTATTGCGCTGCGGCTGCCAATCTGCCGGCGGTGTGATGGCGACGCTCGGTACTCTTGTGTCCAAAGCCGTGGTGATCGCATCAGTGACATCGGTCTGCGGTGGTGCATAAATGAATGCATCCGGGCTCAGAATAACGCCGATTCTCTTGTCCGAGACTACCTGCTGCTGAGCGTTGGAATATTCCTTGAAAATATTTTCGATCGCGAACATCTGGGCCTTGATGGCCGGAGTCTGCAGTTTCTGGATTTCGGCCTCTTCCGTTTCCATGCTCTTCAGCACGGGACTATTCGCCTTCACAGCCGCATCGAGCTCTTGCTGGGTCAGTTGCTTGTTGTTGTCCGTATCGAGCTGGGCCCGCAGACCGTTAAGTGTCTTGTTGCGCGCGTCAATCTGGTCGAAACTTGACTGGTATTGCGTTCCAATCTGCGAATAGGCAGCGGAAAACGCTTTCGTCTTGGCAATGGCGATCGTCGGGTTGGCGGTAGCGATACCGGAAACCTGTGCAGTTGCGACAGAACCGAAAGCCAATGGCGCAGCGGTTACAGTAAGAAGAGTGAGTGCGGTTTTGAAAAAACGTTTCATCAGAATTGTGTTCCTACATTGAATGTGAAAAGTTTGGTGTCATCGCCTGGCTCTTTTAACAGAGCCTTGGCGATGTCGATCCTGAATGGACCAAATGGTGAGTTCCAGTTGACGCCAAAGCCGACGGATACACGCGGGCTGGGGGAATCACCGAAAAAGCGCTCGACAAAATTGGTGGCAATCGGGTTGGGATTGCCGTTGGCGTCAACCGCGTCGAGAGTGACCGTTGCATTCCCGTCGGTATCTACAGTCAAATATTCCGGCGCAACACCGACTATATTACCATTGCTGTCAAAAATAGTGCGCTGCCGCTGAGTCTGCAAGTCGGTGAGCAGCAACGGCTGCTTGACCTTGAAGACCGCGCCAACATCAACAAAGATCGAAGGCCGCAACCCCAGTTCGCGTGCGCCGGATCCAAGCGGAATTTCCAGCTCGGCGCGACCCAGATAATAGGCGCGACCACCGATCGCATCATCCGTCTGGCGTCCGTTGGTCACTTCCACAATCTCGTTGATCGGATTGCCGTTGGCATCCAGGCCCGGAATCGTGCTGGAACGCACCACACGAGGCCCGACACCGCGAATGTCGAAGCCGCGGATTTGCGGTTCACCCAGGAAAAAGCGGTCCGTCAACCTGACGTCATCAATCCCGTCGCCCGGAGTCGAAGAGCGGTTTTCCAGAGAATGGATATATCCGCCTTCGCCGCTGACCGTAAAGATAAAGTCACCCAGGACGCGCCAGTGCTTGGAGCCATTCAAACGACCCCGGATATATTTGACGCTGCCACCCAGTCCGGCAAAATCGATGCTGCCGACAATAGATTGTCCGCGGGTTGGCCGGATTCGATTATCACGGTCATCATAGATCAAGGATGCCCCGATCGAAGATGTCGTCCGCGAACCGAGCGCGTCGCAAAGGAATCGCCCTGCAACCAGCGGGTCGCAGGCGTCGGCGGGACTATTCCCTCTTATTCCGTCACCATTGCTATCCGTGAAGAACAGGGTTGGTTCCAGCGTTACGTCATCCTGACTGAGGCCGTAACGGAACGAAGCCGACAGATATTCGGTAATCGGAACACCCGCCCGGATCTGGAAACCCGTGGTAAGTTGCTCGAAAGTGGTTTCACGGTTGTTGTTGACGAAATTGAAGCTGTTCAGATCGCGACGGAAAATATCCGCGCCGACGGCAATATTCCGATCAAAAAGATAGGGCTCGGTGAAGCCAAGCTCGATCGATTGCGAGAAGCTCGAATAGCTGACGCTTGCGCGCAGTTCCTGGCCTTTGCCTCGGAAGTTGCGTTGCCGCACGGACGCCTGGAGAATGAAATTCTCGACGCTCGAAAAACCTGCCGAGAGCTGCAGTTCGCCGGTCGCCTTTTCTTCAACATTGGCTTCCAATATGATCCGGTCTGGCGCGCTACCCTGCTTCTGCTCGATTTCCAGGTCTTCCTGGAAAAAGCCCAATGATTTTATGCGATTTGCCGAGCGCTTGACCTGGAAACTGTTGAAAGCGTCGCCTTCATTCAGCCGGAACTCGCGGCGCACGACCTTGTCCTGGGTCAGTGTGTTCCCGTTGATGTCGATCCGTTCGACATATACGCGATCGCTTTCCGCGACCTGGAACAGGATATCCATGGTCAGCGTATCTTTGTTCCGCGTAAATTGCGGGCGGATGTCGGCAAAAGCATAGCCGAAAAGCCCTGCGGTTTCCGACAGGCGTTCGACCGTATCTTCAACCTGCTTGGCGTTATAGAAGTCTCCCGATTTCATCGGCAGCTGAGGTGTCAGAAATTCCGGGGTAAAATCCCGGATATCGCTTTCAACCGTTACATCACCAAATTTGTAGCGATCGCCTTCTTCGACCACATAAGTGATGATAAAATCGCGCTTGTCCGGCGTCAGTTCGGCAACGGCCGAGATGACGCGAAAATCGGCATAGCCTTCCGTCAGATAAAACTGGCGGAGTTTTTGCTGGTCAAAAGCAAGGCGATCCGGGTCGTAGGTGTCACTGGAGCTGAAGAATCGGTAGAAGCGCGATTGTTTGGTGACCATTTCCCCGCGCAGCTTGCCGTCCGAAAATTCTTCATTGCCGATGATGTTGATCTGCTGGACCTTCGACTTGGGCCCTTCATTGATCTCGAACACAATATCGACGCGATTCTGGTCCAGTTGAACCATTTTCGGCTCGACGCTGGCCGCAAAACGCCCCTTGCGCTTGTACAGCTCGATGATTCGGGCCACGTCGGCGCGAACTTTCGAGCGTGTGAATATCTGTCGTGGAGCGAGCCGGATCTCGGGGTAGATCTTGTCTTCCTTGATCCGCTTGTTGCCTTCCAGCAAGATGCGGTTGATCACAGGATTCTCGATAACTTCGATAACCACCGCACCCTGATTGTTCCGGATACTGACATCCTTGAACAGTTCGGTTTCAAACAAATCCTTCAGCGCCTGATCGGCAGCTTCCTGGGTATAAGTCTGCCCGACCCGCAATTTCATGTAGGACAGGACCGTGGTCGGTTCCAGCCGCTGGGCACCATTGACCACGATTGACCGTATCGTATCATCCACCGGAGCGTCCGGAACGGCTTGCGCCGCTTCCTGCACCTGCGCCTGCGAAGCAACCGACGTGCCACCCAGAATAGTGCCGCACATCAACAAGGGCAGAAGTCGCTTTTTATGATTCACAGACAAACTCGCTTTCACACCATAAACCAAAAATAAAATTCAACCGGCACCAAGGCACCAGCTTCGCCAACCCCCTGCCCCAATGCAGCGTGTCAATCAATGGTCAATCAGCCGGAGATCGACCGGAATAGCCCAAATGACGACAAATCGTTGAACGTTACCACCAGCATGAACACCATAACCAGCGCCAACCCGGACCGGAAAGCCCATTCCTGGACTTTTGCATTGGCCGGTTTTCTCCGCACCGCTTCAATCGCATAGAACATCAGATGCCCTCCATCGAGCATCGGGATTGGCAGCAGGTTGATGAACCCCAAGTTAATCGAGATCAGCGCAACAAACCAAACAAAGCTTTCCAGGCCCAGCTTGAACTGCTCGCCGGAAACCTGAGCAATCTTGAGCGGCCCGCCCAGCTCTTTGATCGAGCGCTTGCCCGTGATCACCTGCCCGAGAGTGGTCGTGATCTGATCCACAATGCCAAGAGTTGTATCGACCGCAACGGCGGGGGCCTCCAGCGGACTGACCGGGCGCCATTCCACCTGGCTGGACGACATGCCCAGCAAACCCAGCCGATATTCGTTGCCGAATCTGTCCTTCAATATCTGGACGCCGGTCTTGCCCTGCTTGGCGATGCGCTGGCCGTCCCTTTCATAGACAATTTCGACATTCTGCTCGGGGATCAGCATGATTTTCTGCCGCAGATCCTCAAACAGTTCAATATTCTCTCCGTCGACGGAAATGATCCGGTCACCTGGCTTCATGCCCATGGCAGCAGCGGTGGAATTGGGAGATATTTCACTCGCAACAGGCAGGGTTGCGCTGGTGCCATAGGCCATGACAAAGCCCATGATGATCAGAATGGCAAAAATGAAATTGATCGCCGGTCCGGCGAAGACAATCGACGCCCGCTTCCACAGGGACTTGGACTGAAACGTCTGGTTGCGTTCTTCGGCCGGAAGGCTCAGCCAGTCCGAACTCTTGGTACCGGACGGGTCCATATCCCCGGCGAACTGGACATAGCCCCCGAGAGGCAGCATGCAGATTTTCCAGCGGGTTCCCCGCTTGTCGGTCCATCCGGCGATTTCCTTGCCAAAGCCGATAGCGAAGGTTTCCGCCTTGACGCCGCACCAGCGACCAACCAGATAATGCCCCATTTCGTGCACAAAGACGAGCACACCAATGACGATCAGAAACGCCAAAAGCGTCAGCAAAATACCGGGATTATCCGTCAAACCTTCAATTCCTCGACCAGTTGCTCGGTCCGAACGCGCGTTTCCTTGTCTATTGCAAAAATATCCGTCAATGCGCTCGGTTCCGGCGGGCTATAACTATCTAACAGCCGCGTTACAATCTCTGTGATGTCCAGAAACTGAACCGCGCGATCGAGAAAGGCCGCGACAGCCACTTCATTGGCCGCATTGAGCATAGCCGGCTTTGCACCACCGGCCAAAATGGCGGCCCGCGCAATCCTGGTAGCCGGGAAGCGGCTTTCGTCCGGTCGTTCGAAGTCCAGCCTTCCGATGTCCGCCAGATCAAGCGGTTCGCAATTGGTCGTCATCCGCTCCGGCCAGGCCAGCGCACTGGCAATCGGTATCCGCATGTCCGGAGAACCCAGCTGCGCGAGGGTCGAGCGGTCCCGATATTCGACCATGGAATGGATGACCGACTGCGGGTGGACCAATATCTCGATATTTTCGAGACCGACCGGAAAAAGATGATGGGCCTCGATCAGTTCCAGCCCCTTGTTCATCATCGTGGCGCTGTCGACCGAAATCTTCGCGCCCATGTCCCAATTGGGATGGGCGACCGCCTGCTCCGGCGTCACCGTGGCCATCTGCTCGCGGGTCCATGTGCGAAAGGGGCCACCGCTGGCCGTCAGGGTTATTTTGCGGACCTGCTCGATCTGGCCGCCCTGCAGGGCCTGGAATATTGCATTATGCTCTGAATCGACCGGCAGCAGGGTGGCGCCGGCTTTTCGCGCCTCGGCCATCATCAATGCCCCGGCCGAGACCAGCGCTTCCTTGTTGGCCAATGCAACCGTCTTGCCGCAACGCAGGGCTTCGAGTGTGGGCGGCAGTCCGGCACAGCCGACAATTGCGGCCATGGTCCAGTCGGCGCCCATGGCCGCCGCTGCGTTCAGCGCCTCGGTACCGCTAGCCGCTTCGGTCGATGTTCCCGACAGGAGCTGCTTGAGTTCCGGATAAGCGGAATCATCGGCAACCACGGCGATCCTTGCGGAAAATTCCCTGGCCAGAGCAGCCAGTTGCGCGGCATTGCCGTTGGCGGTCAGCGCGATAATTTCATATCGTCCCGGGTGCTGACGGATCAGGTCGAGGGTGGACTGGCCGACCGACCCTGTCGCACCGAATATGGAGATCGATCTGGTCACGACAGGGCGGACAGGTTTTCGACAAGCATGATCATGGCAACGACCGGAGCAACCGGGATCAGACCGTCGAGACGGTCCATTACGCCGCCATGCCCCGGGAATATCGTCCCGCTATCCTTCACGCCAGCCCGCCGCTTGAGCCAGCTTTCGAACAAGTCACCCATTTGCGCCAGCACAGCAAGCGGGATGCTGAGCAGCACCAGATAGAGGGGCAGCTCCCAATAGAGGTGCAGCCCATAGCTGACGGCTGCTGTCAGGGCGACGCCGCCGACCAGGCCGGCCCAGGTCTTGTTGGGACTATATTTTGGCGCCAATTTCGGCCCACCAATCGCGCGACCGGAAAAATAGGCGCCGATATCGGTCGCCCAGACCAGAGCCAGCGTCCAGAAAACAAGCAGGATACCATTGTCAACATCGCGCAGATAGATGATGGCAAGCGCCGGCAGGCCAGCGTAAAAGACGCCTGCGGCGAGTTTGAACGACCGGTCAAAAACCGCGACAAACATGGCTGCGCCCATGATCAGTCCGAGCGCCAAAAACGATGGGCCCGCGGCCCACGGGGACATGATCGCCAGCGGTACCGACAA
>TARA_R110002094_G_scaffold36802_10_pt1 | contig 28599 bp, 32 predicted proteins | sample TARA_R110002094 | Tara Oceans TARA_R110002094 (sample SAMEA4397409) | marine metagenome | biome: Polar Biome; feature: [MIX] marine epipelagic wind mixed layer (ENVO:01000061); material: water (ENVO:00002006), including particulate matter (ENVO:01000060) such as... | depth 10-100 m
ACAGGCTCTGCCAACTGAAAAGAAATGCCTTCGGGCAGGCAACGCGGACGCGACTTGGACGTTGACCCGAACGCTTTCGATTTCAGGGTTCAATATCCATGCAGGCTTTCGTGTCCGACCATGCGGCGGTGATCTCGCTTTTCATCCTCGCGATCATGTTTGTCGGCTTTTTCATGGAGCGGTTGCCGCCTGCAGCGATTGCCATGATCGGCGCGGGCGCATTTCTATTACTTGGCTACCTTGATGAGCCTGATGCACTGTCGGCGTTCTCGAACAGCGCGCCCATTACGATTGGGGCCATGTTCATCCTGGCAGCCGCGCTGAAACGGACGGGTGTGCTGGACGCGCTGGCCGCATCGGTATTGCAGGTGGCAGACCGGTCGGCAGTGGGCGCGCTGGTGCTTTTGGGGGCGACGGTGTCGGTCGCCTCCGCGTTCGTGAACAATACTGCTGTCGTGGTGATCCTGCTGCCAATCGTCATCGAACTCTCAGAGCGACTGAAAGTATCTGAGAAGAAGCTGTTGATCCCGCTATCGTACATTTCGATCCTGGCCGGGACATGTACGCTGATCGGAACCTCAACCAATCTGCTCGTCGCGGGTGTGGCGCAGGATGCCGGCATGGCGCCGTTCAGTATTTTCGAGATTACGCCGGTCGGCCTGGTCACGTTCGCCACCGGTCTGGCAATCCTTCTGGGCTTTGGCTGGCTGCTGTTGCCGCGGTCAGACGGCAGCGTGGCGACGCCAAGGGCGTCAACGCTGTACCTGACCGATGCAGTGGTGCGGGAAGGCTCACCCATCATTGGACGACTGGTGTCGGAAGTACCGGAATTGTCGAAGAAGGGTATCAGCCTTGTGTCCCACAGCCGGGGAAACCGGCGGCTGTCAGGCGCAAATATGGACGAACTGTTCAAAGCCGGCGACAGGGTGACCTTGCGGGCCGAACTGACAGAGCTTCTGACCCTTGTGAGTTCGGACATGTTCCGCGTGGGTGTCAGGAAGCGGCAGACCGATTCAGCACCGGAGGAGCGCGCCCAGGCAACTGTGGCGGCGAATGACCCCAATATCGGGCTGCGGATCGCCGAGATTTCCTACTTGTCGCACCATGCTGTGACTGTTCGCGGACTTATGCGGTTTGGGAACCCGCCGGGTCCTGATCTTGCCAATACGCGGTTGAAGGCGGGAGACCGGCTGATTGTTGATGGCTCCCAGAGCGAGTTGCGCGAACTGGCCGCCTCCGGCGCGTTGGTCGTTGACCGGGCCTTCAAGGCTGAACCCTTCCGTCGCAAGCGCGGGCCGCTGGCCGTCGCAATTCTCGCTGCTGTCGTCGTGTCGTCTGCTATGGCCGGTGTTCCGCTCGTGATGGCAGCGCTGATCGGGGTGGGGGCTGTGCTCGCGGTTGGGTGCCTGTCGCTGAATGATGCCTTCGAGGCGATGGATGCCGGAGTGCTGGCATTGATCTTCGCCATGCTGATGGTCGGCAAAGGCCTCGAAGCGGCTGGCGGTGTAAACCTGCTGGTGGATGGCATGACGCCCTTGCTGGCGTCAGCATCACCCTTCTGGCTGGTGCTCATGGTCTATCTGCTGACATCGGTCTTGACCGAAGTGGTGACCAATGCCGCCGTCGCGGTGATTATGACGCCGCTTGTTATCGTGCTGGGCACGCAGCTTGGGATCGAACCCCGGGCGCTGGTGATTGCCGTGATGTTCGGGGCGAGTGCGAGCTTTGCCTCGCCCATCGGGTATCAAACCAACACCATCGTGCATGCCGCGGGCAATTACAGGTTCTCGGACTTCCTGAAGATTGGCGTGCCGATGAACCTGATTGTCGGGGTCGCGACCAGCATCGCGATCTATCTGTTCTACCTGGCTTGAGGGCTTCCCAACACACGCGTGCTAGTTGGCGACGCCCTTCTTGAGCTGGTAGGTGCCGCCGCCGGTCAGATTGAACCAGTCAAGTATATCCGGGTGGGTGAGCGGCGTGTCGGATTCGTCCGGTAGCAGGTTCTGCTCCGACACATAGGCGACGTAGTGCGTGCGCTCATTTTCCGCGAACAGGTGATAAAACGGCTGATCCTTGCGGGGGCGCACTTCTTCCGGGATGGATTCATACCATTCGGCTGTGTTCGCAAATTGCGGATCCACGTCGAATATTACACCTCTGAATGGAAACATGCGGTGGCGTACAACCTGACCGATCTGGAACTTTGCTACATGCGTAGACATGGCGTTGTAGCTGCGATTTTCATCAATCGGATGGGTCAATAGCAAGGCCCTCTTCGCCGCATGACGGCGACGACGACCAAGAAGGGTTCTCAACCACCCGTTGCGTTTGCGTCCACTAGCCATTTCCAGCTCCTGTGATAACAATGCCTCAAGTCATCAATTTGGGCCACACCATGGCTGAAAAAAAGGCGCCCGGTGCCCGCAACAAGCGGAGCGCCCCGCGCAATGGAAGAACGGCACCGCTTTTTGCGGCCGTTGACCTTGGAACGAACAATTGTCGCCTGCTGGTTGCTGAACCTCGCGGGAAGACATTTCGTGTGGTCGATTCCCACTCCCAGATTGCCCGGTTGGGCGAGGGCCTGCACGAGACAGGTCGCCTGTCAGAGGCCGCTATCGAACGAGCGCTCGACGCTTTGCAGAACATCCGCAAGAAGCTGAAGCAGCATGGTGTCGGCCGAGTGCGCTGTATCGCCACCGAGGCCTGCCGCAAGGCCGAAAACGGAACTGAGTTCATTCGCCGGGTTCACGCGGAAACGGGGCTTACATTCAAGATCATCGGCGCCAAGGAAGAAGCGCGTCTGGCGACAATTGGCTGTCATGACCTGATCGAGCCAGAGGCCAAGTCCGTGCTGGTGGTGGATATCGGTGGTGGATCGACCGAACTGTCATGGGTCAACGCAGAAGCTGCGCGGGACAACGGGTTCAAAGGCCTGCTGGAGAAAGCGCCCATACTCGGCTGGACCAGCCTGCCATTGGGTGTTGTGACGCTGTCGGAAGCGTTTTCCCATCTTAATGAAGTCGAATCGTATCCGATGATGCTCGATCATGCCCGGAAGACGATCAACACCTGGGACGGGATTGAAGACGTGCGGGCCGCCATGGGCGGGGACGCGGCGCACATGATCGGAACATCGGGCACGGTGACATGTCTGGCAGGCGTGCACCTGAAACTGGATCGCTATCGGCGTGACAAGGTGGATGGGACCTGGCTGAGCCGGGAAGAAAGCGCCGCGGCCATCCAGTTGTTACGTGATGTTGGCCTGGAAGGTCGGATGAAGCTGCCGACGATTGGCGATGAGCGGGCCGGGCTGATGCTGTCAGGCTGCGCCATCGTTGAAGCCGTGTGGGAGGCCTTTCCGGCAGGCCGCCTGCGCGTCGCCGATAGAGGACTGCGCGAAGGCCTGCTATTGTCCATGATGTACGGCCCCAAAAAACCCAAAGCCCGGCGCCGTGGCCGGCGCGCCCGCAGCGGATCAGATAATCAGGCGGGCAGCCAGAAGGATGCGTCAGATGTCGGATGAAGAGAAGCGCCGCTGGAAAGGCCCGACGGGCGACAAGGGATCGTCAGGGCGGCAGATGAATGAGCGCAAGATACGCGCGCATCACGCAAAGTCGGACAGTTCAAAGCAATGGCTGGAGCGCCAGATGGCGGATCCGTATGTCCGCAAAGCGAAGTTGGAGGGTTTCCGGGCACGGGCCGCATACAAGCTGTTGGAAATTGACGAGAAAGTGGGCCTGCTGAAGCGCGGCCAGCGGGTGGTTGACCTTGGGTGCGCGCCAGGCGGCTGGTTGCAGGTGGCCGTGGCCAAGGGTGCGAAAGAGGTGGTAGGTATCGACTTGCTGTCGGTCGAGCCGGTGGTTGGCGCCCATATCATCATGGGTGACGTCAACGAACCCGCCGACGTGGCGCGCATGATGAAGGGCCTTACGGGAAAGCCTGACCTTGTCCTGTCCGACATGGCGGCCAACACGACCGGCCATAAGCAGACCGATCACCTGCGTACGGTGTCACTTGTTGAAATGGCTGTTGCGTTTGCTGTAGAGCATCTGGCGCCGGGTGGAGCATTCTGCTCCAAGGTGTTTCAGGGCGGTGCGACCAAGGACGTTCTGGAAATGCTAAAAGCGAACTTCGACAGTGTGAAGCATATCAAACCGCCGGCGAGCCGGGCCGGCAGCCCGGAAATATTTGTCATCGCCAAAGGCTTCAAAGGCTGAGCGACGCGAACTCTTGTGCTCGAACGCGAGCTCGAGTTCGACCTGATAAACCTGGACGTTTCCATCAATGGTGTAGCCCCTCGCGGATACGACATCGAACCAGTCCGGTTCGCGCATGGTGCGTTTGGCGATAACCAGCGCGCGTTGAATCGCATCGTCTACGGATACTTCTGAAGTGGCGACAACATTACGTGTTGCGAAACAGTCTCTCGACATGTTCTTGCCTTTCCTTCTCTCCATTCACCGCTACGGTCAGGTGAGCGATACGCCGTTCACCCGGCATCGTTGCGGCGCTTTAGCCCTCGTATTTGAACCCGAGTTCGATCGTCACCTGATAATACTTGACCTTGCCGTCCTTGATGAAGCCGCGCGTCGACGTGACTTCAAACCAGTCGAGGCTGCGGAGCGTTTTGCTGGCAGTGGCGAGCGCGCCATCGATTGCATCTTCAATCGACTTCTCGGACGTGCCGACGATCTTGCTGATGGCATAGGTATCTGCTGACATAGTGTTCTCCTTATTTCTTCTGCCCAACGGGCGTGGAACCCATCGGTTCCATCCTGATCGCGCCTTGCGCCCAGAGGCTAACGCGACCAGACTGAGGGCTCATGCAAGGGAGCAGGAATATGAAGGCAACGGGTGGATGTTATTGCGGCGCTGTGCGCTACGAAGTCGACGGCGAACCGCTGATGAAGGCCCAATGCCATTGCAGAGAATGCCAATATTTCACTGGCGGCCAACCCAATGACTTCATCGCGGTACCCGATGCCGGGTTCAACGTGACCAAAGGCGCGATGAAAGCCTATTCCCGTGCTGGGCTGGAAGGCGCAGCCACGCGTGAATTCTGTGCTGATTGCGGCACACAAGTTCTGACCCGCTCGCCGGCTTTGCCTGGCGCGGTTATTCTCAAGGTCGGGACGCTGGATGATCCGTCGGTTTTCGGGCAGCCGCAGATGGTGATGCAGACCGATGACGCGCAGAGTTTCCATCACATTCCGGACGGCGTCCCGGCATTCGGAAGGTTCCCCGGATGATCAGATACAGCTTTGCCATCGCTTTTGGGTTCTTCGTCTTGTCAGCGTGCGCGTATTTGAGCGACACCAAGACACCTGACACGGACGTACCCGTAACGTCAGGCGCTTACGAGAAAATCAAGTTCGCAGACGAGCGGGCCACGAGTGCCGAAAAAGCCCGGTGCGAAGCGATGGGTGGATCTGTGGAGCGGGGCGGGATGCTGGGGTTTGACCAGTGCGTGCAGACTTATGCGGATGCCGGTAACTCGTGCCAGACAGAAACAGACTGCATGGGCCTCTGCTTGTTGTCTCCCGAATCCGATGACGACGTGGACCAGCCAACCGACGATGGCATTTGCCAAGCGACTGACAGCCCGTTCGGCTGCTACGCCGAAGTCCGAGAGGGCAAGGTGCATTGGGCGATCTGCGTCGACTGACGGGCAGGCTGACAGGAATTGACTGAGGGGGCTTCACAAGCCCCCGCGACTCCCTTACTAGGCCAAAAAGGGAGCTCCCCACATGAAAATCCGACAAGCCATCACCTTTGACGACGTGCTGCTGCAGCCCGGCGCGAGCGAGGTTTTACCTGCTGATGTGAACGTTTCGACGTTTCTGACCAAGTCCATCAGCCTGAACATACCGCTGATCTCTGCGGCAATGGACACTGTTACCGAAGCGAAGCTGGCCATTGCGATGGCCCAGTCGGGCGGCATTGGCGTCATTCACCGCAACCTGTCCATCGAGGAACAGGCCGGCGAAGTGGCCATGGTGAAGAAGTATGAGAGCGGCGTGGTGATGAACCCCGTGACGATCGCGCCGACCGCGACGCTGGGTGACCTGCGGGAATTGAAGTCACGTACGGGCTTCTCCGGCATTCCGGTGGTGGAGACTGACGGCAAGGTGGTGGGCATCATCACCAATCGCGACACCCGCTTTGCCGAAGACCTGAACCAGACCGTGGCCAGCATGATGACGCGTGAAGTCGTCACAGTGAAAATGGATGCCGACCCTGCAGAGGCCCGCGGCCTGTTGCACAAGCACCGGATCGAGCGGCTGGTCATCGTCGATAATGACGGCAAGTGCATTGGCCTGCTGACGGTCAAGGATATGGACAAGGCGGCAGTGAACCCGAATGCGGCCAAGGATGCCGCCGGACGCCTGCGCGTTGCCGCTGCTTCGACCGTGGGCGATGCAGGCTATGAGCGCACGATGGCGCTGATCGAAGCCGGTGTGGACGCGGTGGTCATTGATACCGCGCACGGGCACTCGATCAGCGTGGCAGATGCCGTGCGGCGGGCGAAGAAAATTTCGAATTCCGTTCAGATCATCGCCGGCAATGTGGCGACAGCCGAAGCCACCAAGGCGCTGATTGATGCCGGGGCCGATGCCGTGAAGGTGGGGATCGGGCCGGGCTCGATCTGTACGACGCGGATCGTGGCGGGCGTCGGCGTGCCACAACTGACGGCCATCGAGCAGTGCGCGAACGTGGCGCAGAAAACCGGCATTCCGATCATCGCCGATGGCGGTATCAAGTTCTCGGGTGACTTTGCCAAGGCGCTGGCCGCCGGGGCAGCAACGGCCATGATGGGCAGCATGTTTGCTGGCACGGAAGAAGCGCCGGGCGAAGTGTTCCTGTATCAGGGGCGCAGCTACAAGGCATATCGCGGCATGGGCAGCCTCGGCGCGATGGCGCGCGGATCAGCCGACCGCTATTTTCAGAAGGATGCGGCGGCTGAGAAGCTGGTGCCGGAAGGCATCGAGGGCCAGGTGCCGTTCAAGGGACCGATCGGGCCGATCGTGCACCAGATGGTTGGCGGCCTGCGGGCAGCGATGGGCTATGTTGGCGCCAAGGATATCGACGAGCTGCACAAGAAGGCAGAGTTCGTTCAGATCACCGGCGCGGGCCTGAGCGAAAGCCATGTGCACGATGTGATGATGACGCGTGAAGCACCGAACTATTCGGTGAGCCGGGGATAGGCTCTATTTAGGCTTCCGCCACATTGCTTCCAGCGGGGGTGAGCCTTCGCCGACATGGAAGAGCTTCATGCGTTCGAATCCGTGGCTCATGTAGAAGCCGGTATTGGCGGGGTTCGAGTTTTCCAGATAGGCGGGCAGGCCTTCGCGGTCGCAGGCAGCGAGCATGGGGCGGATGAGGGCCTTGCCGAGGCCCTGACCGCGAGCAGCCTTCCGTGTGCCGATGGTAAACAGGTACATGTGGGGTTCGTGCGGGTGGTTGGCGTCCATGACCTCACCCGCTGCGACGGCCCGCGAGACAGCGCCCTTGGTGCCCCAACGGGCAACGCCGGTGGCAAGGGCCAGCATGGGCAGGGTGGACAGGTTGCGATTGGCATCCGACGCGCACCACATGGCCGCGCCGCCATCACCTGCGAGGAAGCACTGGCCGCGCTTTGCGTAGACGTCTCGCGCGAGCACGGTGAAGGCTGATCGGATGGCGCGCGGTGTACCGAATATCCACTCGTTCACCGGATCTTCAAAAAAGGCCTCGGCGGTTATGTCGCCCAATTGACGCCAGTCAGTACGAATTGCTGTGCGCACGCCTTCGGGTAGTTCAACGTCCATGTTTCCCACCTCTTGCCCTCATTTATCTGGCTTCAGGTTAGGCTAACACGCGGAAAAGTAGCCTGAAAGCGGGACATCCGTCGATCGTGCCCTAGGTGAAGAAGTGAAGTGGGACGCGGAGGGAACATGCAGAGCAGAGTGGCAATTGTTGGCGCAGGACTGGCGGGCCTGACGGCAGCGCGCAGGCTGGCGGAGGCGGGGTGTGATGTTGTCGTGTTTGAAAAGAGCCGGGGATTGGGTGGCCGATTGGCGACGCGCCGGACTGATTTCGGGCCGATAGACCATGGCGCGCCCGGTGTTCCGTCGGAACTGGGGCTTGCGCTTGGTGGGGTATTCTGGCCCGACGGGCGGGACAATGGACGCGGGGTGGGCGTGCCGGGCATGAGCGCTTTGGCCCGCGCCCTTGCGACTGGAATTGATGTCCGTCACGGCGTGACCGTCGCCGCGCTCACAGACCTGCCTGACGGATGGCGATTGACGGATGCTGATGGTCTCGATTGCGGTGTGTTTGATGCGGTGATTCTGGCCATTCCGTCGCCACAGGCCGAAACCCTGCTCGCACCATTCCCGGAGGTGGCCGCAGATCTCGCGACTGTCGAGATGATGCCGATGTGGACGCTTCTTCTGGGTTTTGATGCCCCAACCGGCTTGCCGCAAGCCATTCAGGACTTCAGCGCGCCTTTGCTGGCAGCGATCCCGATGTTGGCTAAGCTCGGACAGAGGGGTGCGGAACGCTGGACGATTCATGCGCAGCCGGAATGGTCGTCGGCGAACCTCGAGATCGAGAAGGAGGAGGCCGCCGAGATTCTTCTGGTGGCTTTCAGGGATGCGATGAAATTGGCGACAGAGCCGGCCTATATTGCCGTTCACCGCTGGCGCTATGCGCGGGTGGGACGACCATTGGGGCGGCCATTCGTGGCAAATGCTGCCGGGACACTCTTGGCGGGTGGTGACTGGGCGCTCGGATCGCTTGCCACCGACGCCGTTGCCAGCGGTGAAGCCATGGCAGCGCGCATTCTGAAAAAACGATGAGCACGCGATTGATCCCATCAGGCAGGAACGCCTGGAAAGCCTTCAAGCACGGCTATCTTGCTGGTTGAGCCCTTGTGGCGATAGGGGGCGAGCGCCTGGTATTCAGCGCAATTATACCAGGCCAGCGCAATTTCCTTGCTGGGAAACTCGGCGAGCACTGTGCGTGTGCAGCTCCAGTCGCCTTCCAAAACGTGCGCATTTTCTTCCACAGACAACAGGCGTCCATCGTAGCGGGTGAACACGTCCATGAAGCCAGCCTCGTACTTTCCATAGATTTGACGGTCTGTAATCGTGATCTGGGCGACGATATAAGCAGCCACAGTGGCCTCCATCCTGCAAATCCAGACTGTAGGATTACACAATATGCAGTGTCTATTGGTTTCCTTGGGTGAAAAGCGCGCGTAAAGCGTGGCTCACAAGATGAACGAGGTAGTAGAATGCGAAACGGCGGGCGGATTAGCGCAGCAATTGAGGTTTTGACGGACGTGCTGGAACGGCACCAGCCGGTCAAGACGGCCATGCGCGACTGGGGCAAGAGCGCGCGCTATGCTGGCAGCAAGGACAGGGCCATGGTGTCCGGCCTGGTGCTGGACGCGCTACGCAAGAAGAATTCGGCAGCTTATCGCATGTATGATTCCAGTCCGAGGGCGCTGGTGCTGGGTACGCTGGCCTTTGCCTGGGGCTGGGACTTGGACCAGTTCGATGCCGCAATGGGCGACGAGCATGGCCCTGAGCCGCTGACACCTGACGAACGCGCGCGGCTTTCTGGCGAACCAGACCCTACCTCACCCGCGCATGTTCAGGGTGATTTCCCTGAATGGATGACGCCGATGATGGAACGTGTGTTCGGGTCGGACGTGGCGGCAGAAACACAGGCCATGGCCATGCGCGCGGATGTCGACCTGCGGGTCAACACGCTGAAAGTGGATGCGGAGAAAGCTGCCTTCCCGCTGAAGAGCGCCAATGCAGAGCCTTCGCGCTTGCTGCACAATGCCTTTCATATTCCGGCCAAGGACCCGAGCGAACGCGAAGCGAGCCTTGAAAGCATTCCAGCCTATTCCAAGGGATGGGTGGAAGTGCAGGATGCAGGCAGCCAGATTGCGGCGGCGGCGGCGAACGCGCAACCGGGCGAGCAGGTGCTGGACTATTGCTCCGGCGGGGGCGGCAAGACGATTGCGCTGGCATCGCAGATGAAGGGCAAGGGACAGATCTTTGCCTATGACATTGATGGCAAGCGGCTGAGCGCATTGATCCCGCGCCTGAAACGGTCTGGCGCAACCAATGTGCAGCTGGTTCATCCAAGCGAGCCAGTGCAACTGGATACGCTGACCGGTCTGATGGATTGCGTGTTCGTTGATGCGCCGTGCACGGGAACCGGCACATGGCGGCGTCGGCCAGATTCGAAATGGCGGATCAAGCAGGGCCAACTTGAAAAGCGGATGTCCGAGCAGACGGAGATTTTGGACGCCGCAGCCGCGTTCGTGAAGCCAGGCGGGCGGATGGTCTATGCGACCTGTTCATTCCTGATGGAAGAGGACGAGGACCGCGTTGCGGAGTTTCTGGAATCGCACCCGGAGTTCACCGAAGAAGACGCCGCTGCGGCAGCGATTGCATCGGGCCTTCTGACGGACGAGGGCGCGAATATCGTTCAGCGTTTCCGTATGCCGACAGGCAGTGTTCGCCTGACGCCGCACCGCGCCAGAACGGACGGGTTTTTCTTTGCGGTGCTGCGCAGGACCTAGTTACCGCTGACGACCGCTTCGCCAGAATATTGCGCAATGGCGCCAAGGAGTTTGGTGACTTCCTCGCGCTCCTGAAGCGAGAGTTCCGGCCGCCAGATATCGAAGAGGAGGACGACGCGGGTCTCGCTCGCTTCGTTCTTTGCCTCGTGCTCGATACTGTCATCAAAGATGACGAGTTCGCCTTCGGTCCAATGATGCGTCTGGTTGCCGACACGCAGCCATGCGGGGCCGGGCACAAGGAGGGGCAGGTGGCAGATAAGGCGTGTGTTGATGAGGCCGTGATGCGACGGAATGGCAGCGCCGGGCTTGAGCAATGAGAACAGGACCGATGGCGCCTGCCCGGGCAAATAGTCTAGGGGCAGGTTTTCGAAGGCGGCGGCCGTGACCGGGCAGCGGGCGCAGTTTTCCTCGACGCGCGCCCCGTCTTTCCAGAGATAGAATGCGCTCCAGTCATCATTGCCAACCAGTTCGTGGCTTTTGACGTGAGGCTGGTTTTCATCGCGCTCCAGATAGGGGCGGAAGGCGGCATGGTCTGCGAGAACGGCCCGCAATTCCTGCTGGATGGCCGGAGTTTTCGCTTCGAGGGCAGGAGCCCAGTCAAAGGTGGCGCGGTCGTAGAACTGAATTTGGGGCAGTTCAGGGAAATAGTACTTTGTCGGCTGTTGCAGGTGGATGGCAGACTTGCCGAGCAGGATGCCGACAGACTGGTCGAAGCGCGGCGAGCGGCCTTCTGGCGGAATTTCTGATGCAATGAAGTCTTCGTACTGGCCAGCATATTCGCCGAGGCGTGTCGCGGCGCGCTGGAGGCCGGGTTTGAAAACGTCCGGCAGGGTGCCGCCCTGCATCTGGGCGACCTGCATGGCGCCGCTATAGGCGCGGCTCGCATTTTGTGTCTTGCCAGCGGCGTGCTGGACATCACCCAGCAGAAGAAGGGCGCCGAGATCGCGCGGGACTTCGCGCAGGACAGATTGCAGTGTCGCTTCGGCGTCGGCCAGCCGGCCATTGCGGGCGTGATTGAAAGCGTCCTGCTTGCGGACATCAAGTGTGGGCGTGTTGGTCATGGTGTGACTTGGCCGGATGCGGCGGGGAAGGTCAATATGTGGGTGCGCGCAGGGATGTGGACGAATCCCTCCGGTTCGGCTAAGCGGCGCCATGACAGAGCAAAGACACGAACGCGCCCTTATCGTCGACTTCGGCAGCCAGGTGACGCAACTCATCGCCCGGCGGCTGCGCGAAAGCGGCGTCTATTGCGAAATCCACCCGTTCAACAAGGTCGATAAGACCTTCCTTGAAACGTACGACCCGCAGGCCGTGATCCTGTCTGGCGGGCCATCAAGCGTCTATTGGGACGATGCCCCGATGGCCGACAAGGCGATCTTTGAGGCTGGAATCCCCGTGCTCGGAATTTGCTATGGCCAGCAGGTGATGATGCACCAACTGGGCGGGACGGTAGAAGGCGGCACCAGCCGCGAATTCGGCCGGGCCTTCATCGAGAAAGTTGCCGATGATCCGTTCCTGGATGGCCTGCTGGAGAGCGGCGAGCACGAACAGGTTTGGATGAGTCACGGCGACCATGTGGCGAAGATGGCGCCAGGCTTCGGCGTGATCGCCAAATCGCCGGGCGCGCCCTATGCGATAATCGCCGATCCCGAGCGGCATTTTTACGGGACGCAATTCCACCCTGAAGTGGTGCACACGACCAATGGGCGCCAGATTTTGCGCAACTTCACTCACGCCGTGGCGGGCATGAAGGGCGACTGGACAATGGCCGCCTATCGGGCTGAAGCCATTGAGAAAATCAGGGCGCAGGTCGGTAAAGGCAAGGTGATCTGTGGCCTGTCAGGCGGCGTTGATTCGTCCGTGGCGGCGGTGCTGATCCATGAGGCCATCGGCGAGCAGTTGACGTGCGTTTATGTTGATCATGGCTTGATGCGCGCCAATGAGAGCGAAGAGGTGGTGAGCCTGTTTCGTGAGCATTACAATATACCGCTGGTGCATGTGGATGCCGCCGAACTGTTCCTCGGCAAGCTGGCGGGTGTGTTTGACCCGGAAAAGAAACGGAAGATCATTGGCGGCCTGTTCATCGATGTGTTCGAGGCTGAGGCGAAGAAGATCGGCGGCGCTGACTTCCTGGCGCAGGGCACGCTGTATCCTGACGTGATCGAGAGCGTTTCGGCGCTGGGCGGACCCAGCGTAACGATCAAGAGCCACCACAATGTTGGTGGCTTGCCGGAACGCATGAACATGAAACTGGTCGAGCCGCTGCGCGAGCTATTCAAGGACGAAGTCCGTGCGCTGGGCCGGGAGCTTGGCTTGCCCGAAGCATTTGTCGGTAGGCATCCGTTCCCGGGACCGGGGCTTGCGATCCGCATTCCTGGCGAGATCACGCGCGAGAAGGCCGATACGCTGCGCAAGGCGGACCTGATCTATATCGACGAGATCAAGAAGGCCGGTCTCTATGACGAGATCTGGCAGGCATTCAGCGTACTGCTGCCGGTAAACACAGTGGGCGTGATGGGGGACGTGCGGACGTATGAGGCGGTGCTGGCGCTGCGTGCGGTAACATCCACGGACGGCATGACGGCAGACTATTATCCGTTCGAGCATGCCTTCCTTGGCCGCGTGGCCACGCGCATCATCAACGAAGTTCAAGGCGTCAATCGTGTCGTCTATGACGTGACGAGCAAACCGCCCGGCACGATCGAGTGGGAATGATTTTGTCATTCTCGAAACCTTTCGAAATCTTTCAAAAGCGCCATTGAGCTCAAACGCTTAGTGGCGCTTTTCTGTCGGCTCCTATCACCAGCTTGTACCGTCAGACGTGAGCCGATGAGGGCACATGCTCGATCGAACAGCGCTGTCACAAGCTGAATTGTCCGGGCTTGCTACTGACGATGCAAAAGCGATGTTGGCTGACCCAGCACATAATTCAGTTTAGCTTGTGTTTGAATCTGAGTATGAAAACGCTTTAGGCGCCGTTTGCTTTTCCAAGTCATTCACCAAGCTTTGCATGGAATAATAGTATGGCACTGGTTTCAGCGAGAAGTTTATCAATCTCAGCGGTCTCGCCGGAGGTCAGATCTTCTCCGTCCATATCGAACACATGGCTTAAGTATGAAGAGTACGTCGCCCATTCTCCAAAAGTCATCGGTACAAAGACTTGTTCATCTGACTTCGCCTGAAGATTTTTCAATCTGTTTGTCAGATCCTCGAATTTTGGCCAGGCCGTGAGATCGTACATCGAATTATCTAAAGCACCAGGGTCATCAATAATCTTGCCGAAAACCGAGACGAGAGCTGCTAAACTATTAGGGGCGAACACCATCAGGGCATAAATCCGATTATTGCCGCACCCTGAGTCCAGGAGACACTCATGGATCAGTTCCAGCAATGCCCGGTCTTCCTGTTTTGGAGCTGCATAGCCCGCATAATCGATCAGCCGCACAAACTTATCGTATTCGTTGGCGGAAAATGAAACGTAGTGCGGGGCTTGGTCGCGCGGGGAAAAAGCGGGAAGCAGGCTTTCAAGTTCCCCTTCCTGAACGATCCAGGCCGCATGATCTATAACGCCAGTCGTGTGATAGTTCTCTGCCGTGTAGGAGAAGGAATCATGAAGCATCTTCCTAACATGCGGGTGGAACCACACCTTGATGTGATTTTGGGAATTGTGGTCCATCTGAGGTCCTGCATTTGTCTATCGTTTTGGGCCATCTTGCGCGGCAGCCGACGTTTAGCGAGGCGTCTTCCTCGGTGGAATAACCAAAGGAATTCTCGCAGGTTTTTCAGGGGCGGCTGGGCCCGCGCTGGACTCAGATGGCTGATCTGGCGCACCGCCCGGCTGAGCCTTTTGAACAATGTTGCGAGGCTCTTCATAGTCTTCGGCGGCACCATAAGACTGGTCGCCAATGAAGATGCGGTTGATTTTGCCATCCTTCATGATTTTTCCAGCAAGTGCGATGAGGATTGGTCCATCATCCCGTTCAAACACCGCAATGTGTCCATGCAGGGCGTAGCGGCCATCTGAACCGTTTGGCAGCGTCCGTGGCGTGTTGGCGAGCCCAAAACCGCCTGATGTATAGCGCCCGTGCGGGGTGAACCAAACATCTTGTGCTGACAGATCTCTGGCGTTGCCATCGGTGCGAACATATTCAAACAGGCGCGATTTATTGCCGCCTAGGAAGTTGAGTTTCTCACCGGGTTCAAACGGTTCGATGTTGATCCCCGTCACATCGTAAAAAATCAGGGGTTCTTTTTGACCAAGGACAGACAGGGGCTGCCAATCGCCTTCAATGTAAGCCTCTGGTTGGCCGGTCGCCATATCATCTTTCCAGGCAAAGATGGAACAAGGGGGCAGGATTGGGCCTTGTCCCGGTGCTTCCGCCACAAGCTCTTTCGGCGTGTAAAAGTTTGGATCCCAGTCCACACAGTTGGTGATCGGTTGCCCCTCAAAAATTGGCAAAGCCCTATATTCTGGGAAGTATTTGTCGCTTTTCCGGGTCAGAAGCATCTGAGACGGGCTATGGTTCGACGCGGCCTGTTCCGCAATCGACGTCAGGTTCGCAGGCGCGCCGCTGGTTGGAACAACTGGAAGACCTTGTAGCCTGTTAAAGGCAAGACGAAGCCACAGGCGTGCCGCGTTTTGATAAGCGAGCCCGTCGCGCGGGAGGCTGCCATTTTCGAGCCAGAGGTTTGCAAAGAGTTTCTTGTCTGGGTTGATGCTGACAAATAGGAGACATGTCGGGCGTTTTGGGTCATTTTTTACTTCAAACCCCATCCCGTTGGGTTTCGGCGTCATTCCGGTCAAGCCAGCGCATTGCGATGGGCGGCGAGAGACAATTTCAGCAACAATCTGCTCAATTCCGCGTGTGACCTCTTCTTCACTCGCCACTTTATTTGATTGAGCCGGGTAAGTTGTGATCAACAGTTTCGTGATGGAACGATCGTCTCGCGTAAAAGTCAGCTTGCCCTCAGTGTCGCCAGAAGCATGCCAACCGGGATGGTCCTTGAGATAGTAAGTTTCTGCCGACGCGGGTATCGCAATCGCAAGGCACGCCACGAGAAAAAGTACTGTGGTGAGTTTCATGACAGACCTTTGCGACATAAGCTGAGAGCGTGGTTTGGAATTGCGAGGGCGAAGTTGGCTTCTACTCCTGCGGAACGAGTCGATATCCTAAATCTTCGCTGACGATTTCCGGGGCTCGTTCTGCCTTTGATAGGACACGCCGAAGACGGCTGATGGCGGTGTTGATGACGGTATCTTGGGGCGGGAGGTTTTTATAGTCCGTCCACACCTCATGCCAAAGCGCTTTGCGGCTGACCCATTCGCCCTGGCGTTCAGCGATTGCGTTCAGCAGGGCAAGCGATTGTGGGCGCAAGTCCAACGGGACATTGTTGATGAGCGCGTGGCCGCTCAATTTGCGTATCTCCAGCGTATCAAATATTAGAACACTCGCAGGAGCACGATTGGTTTCTGAACGGCGTGCCACAGCGCGCAGTCTGGCGCGAAGCTCTTTCGGGTCGAAGGGCTTGTTGATGTAATCATCGGCGCCGGCCTCCAAGCCCAGAACATGATCGCTGACGGATGTAAGGCGACTGGCGACGAGAATGCCTGGGCGCTTGCCTTCGAGCGCATCTAGCCATGCAATGTAATCAAGCCCCTCACTGCCATCCGCGAGCATCCTGTCGAGAATTACCAAGTCAGGCAGAATGGTGGCCGTGACGCTTTTTGCTTGATCAAGCGTTTCGGCGAAGCTGACTTGATATCCAAGTTCGACCGCGACTGTCGCCATGGTGGGCGCCATCGTCTTGTCGTCCTCTACGATCAGGAGTTGGTGGTCTCTGGACATTTTATATCGCGGTTCCCATGCATTAACATTACACTATTCGAAGCCAATGAAATCCACACCTAACAATCGAGGTTAGATGCTTGTGACAGTAAGAAACATGCTCATTCCACTGTTCATCGTCGGCTTTCTTGCCGCGTGCGCATCTAGCAAAGCGCTCACGGGAACAATCCACCAAGATACATCATTAGCAGGGACACTCTCTGCAATCGAGAAACGGTTTGACGAGCAAAAAGCGGCCGGCGATGCTGTTGGAATGGCACGAGCGGCCAGAACACGTCTTGAAGTACTGGACCTGATCGAGCCGTCGGGCGCCGCTGAGGGGTTTGAGGGTCCGTCGCACGCTTTGAGGCGCCAAGAGGCCATAGAAACTGGCGCATTCGAAATGGTCAGAGCGGCAAGGGCATTGGCGCAAGATGACCCGGATACGCTCTCCCGAATTGAGCGCCTGTTTCCGCAAGCGCAAATGGCGCAATCAGGCAGACTGGAAGATTTCAGTGGACTTATCGGAGAACGGCGCGCGGTTGAAGTCACGATCGGACTGGAAATAGACGCCACGCTGGTGCCGGACACGCCTGAGCGCCTTCAATTGCCCGTAGATGGAGCCGAAGGCACAACCATCTTCGTGCAAGCTGTTGGTCGGCTTCATTCAGAGATGCCCACCGAATTGTCGATGCGCGTGAAACGCTTGCCTATGACCCCCGATGCAACAAAACCAGTCTGTTCGCCGCGCGCCAGGCAGGGGAGACTATCTTGCTATGTTGCGCCGGGCGGGCACACAGGCGTGGAGATATCGCTGACCAATCACAGCCGTTTTCGAGTGCCGGTCCTCATTTTCGTCAGCGGCAACGCTGCAAGCGTTACGACTGCACTGGCGCAAGAATGAGCGTCAAACGGAATTGGTTATGTGACGATCATTCAGTTTTGCGACAATGTTTGTGCTTACAAAGCGCTGTCACGCGGATTGGCAGTTAGCTAGCATAGCAAGAAGAGGGCATGTAGTGTCATTGCGATCTCCCATTTCCATCGCTCTCTACATGAATTTGGTGGTGACGTTTTGTGTGGCTGCGGTCGCTATTCTTGTGGCCTTTCGCGCCGTCGACATGGCCGTTGAGCGGGCGGCCAGGGAGGACATATCGCGAGAAATTGCGATCATGCTTGACCGCTCTCCTGAGCACAACGCCATTCCTGACATCGCAATTCTGACCACCAATATTGGTAGACGCATGTTTACCGAGAGCGCGAAAGATGGCGGCTGGGTTTATCTGCTTGCCGGCTCGGAAGGTGACGTCATTGTCGGCAATGCTAGGCGCATGCCGTCTTCTGAAGCGAATATCTGGACAGAAATGACCGGCCAGGACCTCGGCATTAGGGCGGGGCCGGTCCTTGTGCGTATTGTTCGAGTCGAAGGAGGTCACACTTTATTGGTCGGTCGCCGATTGACCGCACGCCAGTCTCTAAACGCCTGGTTCCTGCCAATACTTGCGATCAGCGTGCTCGGACTCAGCGGGGTGAGTTCATTGCTTCTCTGGCGCCTCAATCAGCGCTTTCGTCAGAAAGTTCAGGCTTTCAATCAGGTGTTTCAAAGCGTGGAGTCAGGAGAACTCAGTGCACGAATGCCGACCAGGACGCGGGCCGCTCCGGATGATGATCTGGACGTGTTGGGGCATCACGTAAACAAGGCACTTGATGAAGTTGAACGCCTGTTGCGCGGCCTTGAATCCTATAGTCAGGTTGCCGCGCACGAACTGAACCATTCGATAACCAAATTACGAGATCGCCTGACGGACAGAGGAGAAGTCGAGATCGCCGAACAGGCAGATCAGTTGATTGACCTGGTGACCCACATTCTGGAATTGGCGAAAATCGAGGCGACCCCCGGCTTTGCCATGCAGACAATCAAACTGGAAGATATCGTGACATCAGCCTTGGACCTCTACTCGGATTCCTTTGACGAGATGTTGGTTTCCGTTGACGTCTATGCTGAAGACACTGACGCTGAAATACTTGGCTCGAAGCCGCTGATCGAGAGTGCGCTCATCAATCTCCTGTCCAATGCGCTCAAACATGCACCACGAGGGTCAAAAGTCGCAGTTTCCACAGTGCGAGATGGCCAGAGGGTGGGGTTTGTTGTGCGAGATCAGGGGCCAGGGGTAAAATGCACGCAACTGGAAACGCTGGCTGCACTGGGGCGCGTCGGCGATTCCAGCGGGCATGGTTTTGGATTAAGGCATGTAGAAGCCGTTGCAATTCGCCATGGGGCTCAATTGAAGTTGGAAAACGAGGATCCGGGATTGAAAGTTTCGCTTTTCTTCCGGTTGTCATAAGCCAGCGTTTCTTGACCTAACCTGGATGGTTAGCTGCACGTTGGCGTCATGTAGCTTACAGTTCAGACAATAAAGCGTTTGGACTGGAATCGAGGGAAATACGGAATAGGTTCTTAGCCCTCAGCCTTGCTCTGGTCACAGGCTGTGAAACACATTCCGATACGTCGCGACCCGGTGTCGCTTCCGGTAAGTTGCACTCAGAATGCTTCAGGCCGGGCCGGTCACCGAAACCGGGAATACATGACTGGAAAGAAAATGAGATGAAGAGTGTCGCGCCAAATTCCGAAACCAAACGTCGGGAGCAGGACATCATGGGCCAGGCCTATCAAGTCATTGGAGCAATCACCTCTGAGGCAGGTTTGCTTGACCACGCGGAGGTTCAAAGAGCTTTGGACTACTTTTCCGAGAACAGATATCGTGATGACTTCTTGCCGTTTTCCTTGCGTCCGGTGAATACCGTAATCGGAAAACTGGAAACATTTGAAAAGCACACTTCGGGGGAATCATGACGCCACGCCAATTCAAGACCGTTAAACGGGGAGGGCAGGACGTGTTGAGGGTGCGTCCGGCCTGGCTCAGCTATTGGGGAAGCTTTCTTGCCGCGATGGGGGTGATTGGATTGTGGATTGTCCAACGCCCTCTGTTTGACGGCATGGCTGACGCGCTGGGTCTGTCCAATGACGTTGCTGGCCTTGGATTGGCGATAGGGCTTTTACCCATTGCAATTCGCGTTTTCTATCATCGCTACACTCACGCATATGAGATCGAGAATGGTAGGAAACTCCGATTGGTGGCCGGTTTTATCTCCAGGGTAAAACGCGAATTTCCCCTGACGGACAAGGTCCAGACAGATATGGGGCAGAGCTTCATCGGACGAATTCTGAATTATGGCACGCTGGCATTCTGGACCGGTGATGATCGTAGCCGATTGACCTGGAAGGATGCGCCAGACCCTGACCGGATCGTTGCCTTCCTGGATCGATTGAAATCGGGCGGGCCTTCGGCCTCGCATCAGCGCAGTGATGCGCCGCGCATGGACGCTACGTCGACCGGTGACGGAGACGCCAGGCGAATTCCGGAATCGCCAACTTTGAAAGAGGCCAAATCGTCGAAGTACACCCATTTCGGGCGGGCACCAGAATACAAGCAAGTCTCAGAGATGATCGCGAAACGCATCAAGACTCCTTTGGGCAATTACATCGACAATGACGACGGGACCGTGACTGATGAGCGGGGTGGACTGATGTGGCTTCGTGCCCCCTGGGGAATGGTTTGGACGGGGGCTGGATTTGCCGGTGAGCCTATCGACCTAAAATGGGAAGCTGCGGCAGATCTCTTCGGGAGAGGCGCGGACGTTGGCTACAATGTCGGAAGCACAATGGCCTATATGGGGCATGAGAAGCGCAGAGCCTCAGCTTTCAGCAATGAGTACAAAAGCGGCAGCTGTGTGGTGCATGCTGCAGGATACAAGGATTGGAGGCTTCCGACAGCTGAAGAAATAGACCGGCTCTCTCCCTATATTCATAGCAATTCAAATGATGCTGGCCGCAAAGATCATAATCTGTCACAGGATGATACATATGATTGGCAATGGCATGGAAAGACCGCGCGATCGGTATTCCAGCGACTCTATCCTGAGCTGTCGGCCATGAAGTCCTATTTGTGGACTGCGAATGGGCTGGGTGGAGGGCTCGCCTGGGCGTTTGATGGCGGGCTCCCGGTCGGTGATTTTAAGGTTTCAGATGAGCGGCCTGTTTTGTTCGTCCGCAAGATTACGGGAGGCGAAGTAAAAGCACCAAAGATGGAAGACGAAGAGATCCAGTGAGACTGAGGTCAGTTTCGAACCATTTCAAAGGAAGTTGAAGATGGAGGCCGTCGAAGCATTCTGCGACCACCTGGAAGACTGCGCGGATAAATGCGTAGCTCCCAATCCTTCAGCTGAGCTTCTGGAAGCAATGTCGATACAGCTTGCGCTTGTGCTTCATCGCTCAGCTCCATTAGATGGGATGGGGCCGCCAGTTCAGCATTTTTCATCAAGTTGCGAGCCGAATGCCTTCGATCCCATCGAGTTTGTCAATGACGGCCGCGAGATCGTATTTCGTTCTGGAGAAACCATCGTTTCAGCGGATCTGATGACCGGCAAGACTGCTGAGCGTACCAGGCAAGAGTGCTCGCCCGATATGTTTCGCGACATGTCCCGCAGTCCCGATGGTCGTTTCTACACGGACCGGAATGATTTCGTTGGCGTGTTTGAGGTGGCAACGGGCGATGAATTCAGGCGTCTTTCCTGGGACCGAAATTCGGCGGGAGCGTGCACTGTGAATGTGGAGTTTTCGCCCGATTCAAAATTGGTCGCTGTCTCCTATGCGTACGATAATGCTGTACGGATATGGAACGTTCACCGTGGGGACTACCTCGGCGAATTTGTCGCCTGCGATCATGAATCCGCGTTGAAATTCAGCCCAGATGGAATCCTGCTTTTCGCTGGGACCAAAAGTGGCGCGCGGCTGTTCCACCTGACTTCCGGATACGCCATATATTCCAACAATATAAAGCAAACTTACGCCGTTGGTTATCACCCTGATGGCATGAGTGTCGTTGCGGATACAATCGGTCCAGCCATATATCGAGTGGACATAAGCGCTGCCAGTGACGCCAAAGTGATGTCCGTTCCCGAGATTCTTGAGCGGTTTCATACTCATCGAGAAAAAATAGCCAGCGCAGTTCACTGGACGAGCGATTGGGCCAGGCTCGCGCACCTATCCATGCATTTTTGAAGGATGGCGTCATGAAAGTATATCTGGATGACGAGCGGGCGACGCCTGAGGGTTGGGTCAGGTGCTATTGGCCCGATGAGGTGATCGAGCATCTACATTCCGGGAAAGTGACCGAAGTCAGTCTTGATCATGATTTGGGAGATGATGCACGCGGCACGGGATATGAAGTTCTGCTGTGGATTGAGCAAGCAGTCGCAGGTCGCGGCTGGACGCCGCCCATACTGTCCGTTCACTCTGCGAACACATCAGCGCGTCAGAAAATGGAAGCCGCTATCGTGCAAATCGGAAAGCTTGAAGACGCTCAAAATAACTATGCGAGGCACAGTCAGAAGGGGAATTTCCTCACTGATCCGTTTTCTGAAAAGCCGATCTGGTTTGTCCCACCATCAGGCGAGCCGATCCTACTGGAAGATAGTGCCCACATTTCTACCTTCTTCGAGCTCAATGATGGAACGGCTTTGGGGGCGGATCATCATTGGCAATGTTTTCGGCAGGAATTCCTCGACGCTGGATTGCGGCGTCCTCTGGTTCGAGCGCCAATGGCAATCTGGGATCTGGAAACTGGGCGCCGTCTGTATTTCCTGAACGGCCATCATCTCGGCGCCGTATGCGGTGCCGAATTGCTTGATGACACGCGATTGCTGACCTGGGGGCGAGACTATCTGATCCGAATTTGGCACCGAGAAACATTCGAATGCTTGGAGGTGCTTCCACTTCCCCTGTTTGCCGATCCGGTGAAGCAGGAGGCAATACTCTCAACAAGAGAATTCTCGAAACTCTCGCGCCCTGAGAAGAAACGATACATTTTCGAGAGACATCTGCCAGCTCCTGATGTCCGTATTGATTGGATCGTCGCGCCGGGGCTACCTCAACATCACTATGAGTGCCTGACAGGAACACACAAAGATCAATCCATCGTGAATCGTTGGCTGCCAAGTGTTGATCGTCAGGGAGATCATGGTGCGCACCGTATCCTGGACGTTGAAGGAGCTGAAGCGGGGTATTCCACCTGGAAACTTCTCACTGATGGTCGCTTGGTGGGTGGCGGCACAACCTATGGCACGTCTGGCTACATATATGTCTGGGACGGCTTGTATGATCTCCGGATTCTGCAACCAGCTCGGGCGAGCATCAATATGGAGCTATCGGGAGAAGTTCTGCCAAATGTGATCGAAATGAAGGAGCTGACGGGTATGGATGCTGAGGATGTCTACAGGTTCAAACTGTGATGGAATCGAACTGGCAACGAAATACTATTATCAGAGGGATGTTATGAGCAGACTTCTCATTGTCGGCGATGTGCACGGTATGATTGAACCCTTGCAGGCCCTCATTTATGAGCTGGCGATTCAGCCCGGAGACACACTCGTTTTTGTGGGTGATCTGATTGACAAAGGTCCAGATTCTGCTGGTGTTGTCAGATATGTTGAGCGCCTCCGAAATGATTCCGCTTGCGAGATCGTTGTCGTTGAGGGGAACCACGAAGATCGAATGCGTCGCTATTTGCGAAACTATCGTGTGCGTCCTGCGATCGCCAGGGAGCAATCAGACAGGGCGCCAGAATTGTTGGTGTTACAGAAACAACTGGCTCTTGAAGAAACCCCGTTTCTAGACTGGTCCGTGCCCTTTTTCCGTTGCTCCAAATATGGCGTGCTTGTTGTTCACGGAGGCATTCCTGGCACTATGCGAAATTTTCCTGAATCCGTGCAGGAGGCGCAAACGCTCGTCGGGCGAAACGCGAAGAAATTCGAGAAGATACTACGAACCCGGTTTATCGATGCGGTCTCTGGAGAGTTTCTCGCCCTGGGAATGCAGACATTGGGCGACCCTTTCTGGGCGGAAACGTATGACGGCCGGTTTGGGCATGTCGTATTTGGGCACCAACCCTTTCTGGAAGGGCCTGCAGAATTCCCCTATGCGACGGGTATTGATACTGGCGCCGTCCATGGCGGCGGACTGACGGCGCTAGTTTTGTCGCCGGACACGCCACGCAGATTCATTTCTGTTCGTTCAGAGTGTATTTCTCCATATGTCCTGGACCCTGTATTCCTGCCCGAGCGGTGAACGCACGACGATCTGTGGAGCGTCAATGGAGCACCTAACCATGATGGTTATTTGCTCCATTGTTCATTTTGGAAGTAGCCCATAGCGAACAGTTTATTGGGAAGTTAGTCTATGAAGAAATTCTTCTGGAACCAGTATACAGCGCTCATCGCTACATCATGGCTCGCCGTTTTTGTTTCGTCATGTGCCAACCGCCCCGTGGAAAGCAGGAGGCCAGAGTCAGGCATTTTGTCCCAACCTTCGGTGATCTCAGTCGCCAGGTCAGAAGGATTCTCCAAAAATTGGTCGATCGGTTGCTTCACGCCAAGCCCTCTGGAGAAGCGAGAACGATCTTATGTGCAATGATTGGGAAAATTGCCGGGAAAGTCGGTCTTTTTCCGGGAGAAATGGGGTCGATCAATCAACCAATTCAAAGCAAGATAGGTAGCATGCTGAATTGGATTCGAAGTCTGGGACTATGTCTAGCCGTATGGGTGGCTGCACCCAGCGCAGCAATACCACAAGCCAATGACTACAATGTCATTGAGGTTTGTAACAAAGGGAATGTGTTGCTGGAATATGCGGTGTTCGCGACCAAGACAGATTACTGGATGGGAGATCGTGCAGAAGCCAGCGCCTGGTACAAAATCAGACCAGGTAAATGCCAGAATGTGAATCCGGGGACTTATCGCGGCGTGTCGGTCGGCTTTCGTCAGCAGGGGCACGACGGTGTATGGGGCAATCCTGTCTACAGCGTGCGAAACGTGGATAGACGTCTGGACGGACGGTTTGAAACAGATGTGATGTGCCTGCCGGCTGCCGCAAGAATTGAAGAGATCGGAAGTCTGGAGTCTATCCGACGGAAAATCCGTCCCCCGTGCGGCGAAGGACATCATGAGTTCAAAATGTCATTTTATGTTCAGCCGAATGATGTGTTTTCGAAAATTACGCTGCGGCCCGACAAATATGATACACTCCCGCTATGGCCGAGCGAACCGGCCGTTTCCAAACAACAGCGGCTAAGGAATCGCTCTGTTTCGATTTTGGACGCATCATGCCGGGAACATTACTCATTGTTCGATGAAGATGGGCTCCAAGCGCTTTGTACATGCCCATCTCGGGAGATCGTGGAAAATCATCAGGATGTCGTCTACTTGATCGAGTTTAGCATTTCAAACGGCGACGGCTTCAACGAAGCGATAAAGGTCGTCAACCTAAACGATCTGAAACAGTATGCGTATTCATGTCTCGCGGATTCCGATCCATAGTCATTTTTCCTGCATGAGCTTGCAAGTTTCCAGCCGATCTCCTCGGTCGTGCAACGTCTTTCTACAGAGGGAACGCGGTCCCGCGGCAGGAGGAAGTAGACAACTTCGCAATCAAGCGCGTCGGCAGCACGTTCAAGCGTTTCCTAGCGGATCTTCCCCTCGGTTTCAGAGCGTTCGATGTCAGCGAGACTTTGCGGCGTGATCGACATGCGTTTTCCGAGCTGGATACGGGTCATGCCCAGCGCCTCCCGAAGCGTCCGCACCCAACCTGACTTTGGCCGCGCAAAATCTACCGCTTCCCGAATGGTCGAGAAACGCTGGTCCAGGGCCTGGCGCGAGCCTTGGCGGATCTTTTTCATAAGGCTGCAACTTGTTTTTTTACGATTAGAAAAACAGGCTAGACCCCTATTTATAATTATCTGCAAACAGGTCGCAACCTGGTTTTATGGCGCTCAATTGCATGTCGGGCGGCTCTTCCGCTGATGAACGTCGGGAACAGGCGTGTCTTCAGGCCGCCCGTCTTTCAGTAATACGCCGACGCTCCTCGATCCATTCGAGCACGTCCTTGAGCGGCCAGACGACGCATTTGGGTGTTAGGTAGAAGCGCTTTGGAAATTTCCCCCGGACGTTCAAGTTCGTGGATCGTCACGTCAGACAGGGGAACCAGTTTGCGCAATTCGGCGCGCCGCACGGCCCTGTTCTTGGCGATGAGTTGGCGAAGCGTGTCGTCACGGGAATATTTCGCGTTGGACCCGTGCCCCGGACCAAAGGAATAGACCTCCTTTGCGAGGTCCTTGAGCGACTCCAGTCCGCCTGTCCGCAATTCATATCCCATAACGCTACGTTAAATCATGTTGGACAATCCGCTTTAGGCGCGGACTTTCTTACATGGAGGATGGCGCAATAGAATCCGGATTGATGAACCCTTGCAATCACCCAAGACTGAGCACGGCAGTTTCAAAGAAGGATCAAACTCGGCCCTTATGTTTCAGCTTCAACCCCTCAGCAATGACCAGACCGCGCTTGCCGAAGCGCCGATGATCCGGGCAGCAGGAAAATTGCTCGGCTATCTGGTTGAGCATCAGACCATCGGCCTGACTCAGACCAAGGCTTTTCAGCGCAAGTTCGTACTCTGGGCAGCTGAGACGTTTCAGTGGCCGGGCTATGATCTCGAACGCTACTTCGCGGTTAGCAAGGTCTTGAACGAGTATGATTTCCCGCCGCTGGAAGACTTGCATTTTGTTTTGCTGAAATTGAAACTGATCCGGCATTACAAATTGACCTGCCGCCTGACCAAATCAGGTGCGGCGCTGGCAGATAAGCCTGGGGACCTCTTCAATTTGATTGCGCCATTTTTTTTGTTCAGGATCGATCATGCCGCTTCCTCGCGTATAGCGGAGCCGCTGCTCGGCAACTGGGATGTTTTTCTCGGCATTTTGAATGTCGAGGCTGAGGGCGGCGTAAGTAGCGCCAGGCTGCGGGAGATCCTCTATGGGCCGCCTGACCCCGCTGAGCCGTATGACAGGGTGCCTGGCATGATCCATTCTCAGGTGCTCAGCCCGCTGTGTGCAATGGGCTTGCTCGTGGAGGGGGAGAAGAAGACGCGTCAGGCGTTTGACGAGCGCCAATATGTGAAGACGCCCCTCTGGGCTGCGGCGTTGCGCTTCCCGTTTGAGCGACAGCGCGCGCGTCCAGACTTCCATTGAGCGGTGCAGCAGAGAATGACGCTTTGGTGTGTTGGGCGATCCTGACGTTTCGTTATGGCTTGACCTGACAAGAAGCGGGTAACCTCCTATCGCATATCGTTCGTGGAGCTTCTTCTATACGTGTTCGCGTATTAACTTGATTTATACGAGTTAGCGTATACATGTGCTTTATTCGCGAATGCGTATGGAGATGTGACATGCTTGATCTGGTGAGAAGCCCACGAATGGCAGGTGATCTGGTGCGCAAGGCGCGCCGGGCACGCGGTTGGACACAGGTTGAACTCGGCTCGCGCATGAATGTGCGTCAGGCCACGGTGTCGAAACTCGAGGCAGGTGAGCCCGGCACTCGTATGGAAGTCTTCTTTGACGCACTGACGGCGCTCGGATTGGAGTTGGTTGTGTCAGTCCGGGGTGGCAAACCCGATTTCGGGGAAATGTTCTGATGGCGCGGCGGTCCCGCTCGCGGCGGCTAAATGTTTTTTTGAACGCGCGCTTGGTCGGGCATCTTGAGCAGGCGGCCAGCGGTGCGATCAGTTTCAATTATGCCTCCGATTGGCTGGCATGGGAAAATGCTATGCCGGCTTCAATTTCCCTGCCGCTGTCGGATCAGACCTGGCGCGGATATGACGTGGTCAATGTCTTTGAAAACCTTTTGCCCGATGCTGACCGCGTTCGGCGTAATGTTGCAGAACGGCTTGGGGCTGAAGGCGTCGATGCGTTCTCACTACTGGCTGCAACGGGCCGCGATTGTGTTGGGGCGCTTCAATTTCTCGGAGAAGATGATATGCCCGGCTCCGCAGGGGAGGTGCGTGGTAACGCTATCGGCGAGGCGGAGATCGCCGACCTTATTCGGCGCCTTCGCGTCAACCCGCTCGGACTCGATCGAGACGACGAGGATTTCCGCATTTCAATCGCTGGCGCGCAGGACAAGACAGCGCTCCTGAAGAAGGATGGGGTGTGGCACCGACCCATCGGAACGACGGCAACCACTCATATTCTGAAACCGGCCATCGGCGTTGTCCACAATGACATCGATCTGAACGACAGCGTTCAGAACGAGTTTGTGTGTTTAAAGCTCTGCGAAGCGCTTGGTCTGGATGTCGCTGAGACCGAGATTGAAAGCTTCGAGGACCAACTTGCGCTGAGTGTAACCCGGTTTGACCGGCTTTGGACTGAGGATGGTCGCTTGTTGCGCTTGCCGCAGGAGGATTTTTGCCAGGCGTTGTCTGTGCCATCGACTCGAAAATACCAGCGTGATGACGGTCCGGGTGTGCTCGCGATTCTTGACAGGCTCAAGGAAAGTGACCGCCCCAATGAGGATCGCTTCGCTTTCTTTCGGGCGCAGATGATCTTCTGGCTGATCGGTGCCACTGACGGTCACGCAAAGAATTTCTCGATCCAGCATCGCCCCGGTGGCCGGTTTGTGTTGGCCCCACTTTACGATGTGATTTCTGCCCAGCCAATTGTCGATAACGGCCGCTTATCGCATAACCGCTATAAGCTCGCCATGTCGGTCGGCGATCATAATCGATACCAGATCGGGCAGATCTCACGACGACATTTTGAGCAAAGCGCCGAAGCGGCCGGACTTCCAAAAGGAACGGTTGATCGGTTTTGCGATGAGTTGGAAGCGGCCATCCCGGATGCGCTCGAAACAATCGGCGGCCTTGCGGACAACACAGTTCCAGCCGCCCTGATCGAAAGTATAGCTGGTGGCGTGCAGGCTAGGCGGGGAGCGCTTCTTATCACCTGATGATGATGATGTGTTCCCCGCCAGCACCCATGAGACAGATCGGCTCAATTGCTAAGTGAGGGTTTGAGGCTCATCATTACCTTGGAAGGAAACACCACAGGTTTTCCGCAAGTTACTGAATTGATTGTGATTTATCCGTGCATTCATCATCGAGTGGGAATGACCCTTAAACGGGCCAGCTATCGACTATGGACCTAACGGAAGGGGTGAGAAGCTATATCATCGCCGGAATGGCTCGTTATTGTGGCGGCGCGCGCAATCATCGGACCGGAGCGATACATGGAACAGGCAAAAGAC
>TARA_R110002094_G_scaffold44636_2_pt1 | contig 27832 bp, 29 predicted proteins | sample TARA_R110002094 | Tara Oceans TARA_R110002094 (sample SAMEA4397409) | marine metagenome | biome: Polar Biome; feature: [MIX] marine epipelagic wind mixed layer (ENVO:01000061); material: water (ENVO:00002006), including particulate matter (ENVO:01000060) such as... | depth 10-100 m
CCCGCCCTGCGGCAAGACCCGCCCTTCAACCGGGACACCGCCATTGAGCTGCGCCTGAAACCCGCCGTCCAATCCTTTGGCGGTGCTAAACTGCCCCTTAAGCCCTGTCAGCGCGATGGTGTCGGTGATCTGTAACCGGTCCAAGGCGACGATCATCGGTGGCCCCGGTGGGCTATTCGATTTTGATTTACCAAATTCGGCACGCCGAAGATCAAGCGTGCCGCCGCGCACCACCACCTGAACCGGCCTGCCTTTGCCTTGTCCGACCAGATCCACGGGGATATCAAGCCACCCATTAAGATGCAGCTGATCAAAGCGAACGCGGTCCAATGTCCCCGCCTCCTTGAGCCGCACCGAGCCTTTGGCTGTAAGCCCGGCCCCATCAATATGTAGACTGTCGATCTGTGGCACCGGCCCCAACCGGCCCGCCACATGCAAATTACCTGACGCAGCTTTCGGTTTGACCCAAGACAATTGCGGCACCGACAGCCCCACCCCGCGCAGATCGGACTCAAGGGTAAATTTCGGCGGCGCACCGCGCTCGAAATCAAGCGTGATTTGGGCAGTGCCGGTCCCGGAAAGCATGCCGGGTGGCAGGGCAATGTTGAAAGCATCAAGCATGCTATGGTTCAACGTCACCTGCCCGCGCAGCGTGCTTTTGTTGGCACCCGGCCCAATCGGTTGTTCCCATGATCCATCAAATGGCACGCCGTCAATGCGCCCTTTGCCTGAAATGTTCAGGCCCGCATTGTCCACTGAAACCTTGAGCCTGGCAGCACGCAAAGATTGATCTTTGACCAAGGTGTCCGTGCTGAGTGACAGCAACTCGCCCTTAGCATGGAATTTGACGGCCCTTGGATCGCCGCCTTTTTTGAGCGGCACGGCCAAGGTGCCCTCAAATACTGCCTGAGCATCCGCCAAGGTAACAGGCAGCTTGACCTTGTCCATCACCTGAATTGGCTTTTGATTCAGCAGCGACAAGGCGGCGGTTAGGGTTGATTGCGTCTGCAACCTGATCACCGATGGCGGGCCATCCTTTACCGTCACATCCGGCATGATAAAGGACGATCCTGCCAGTTGCACCGCCCCGCCTTGGGGGGCAATTACCTGTCCTTCATCCAGCGCCACAACCAGCCGGTTTTCAGTAAGGCTCATGTGGCCGCGCCCTTTGGTGACGGGGGGCATGGTGCGCATAAACCGGACGGTTGCATCCGAATAATCAAACGCCAGATAGGTTTGCGGAGGCGCATCGGGACTGCGGCGCAGAGCCAGATCAATGTTGCTCGCCACGCCCGTTCTTAGGTTTTCGGCCAGCCACTTGCGGGTCTTGGGCTTGAGCCGTTCTGGCCAAAGCGCCAAAAGCCGCGCCGGTTGCACCCCATCCATGCGGCCATCCAGCGACAGCCGCCAGCCATCCGGGTCCGCCCGCAACCCGCCATTGACAAGCAAGGTCTGGCCCTGATCAGAAATCTGCAACCGTCCAAGTTTGATACGAAACGGGTTCATCTTCATCTGGAAATCTATGTCCGCTCCGGCCAGACTCACTGGTTCAGCATAGAGGTTCAGCGGATTTACCGTCAGATCACTCAAGGTGAATTGGCCCACAAGATCGGTCAATTGTCCGCCCGCACCGCCGCCGCCCGCCGCAACCCCCAATGTGGCCGAGCCACTGGCCTGCCCGCTGACCCATTTACTGCTGACGGACAGCGCATCGAACCGCAGCACCTGGTCACTGGGGTCATAGCTGAAATAACTGCGTGCGCCGTCAAATGGGATCGGTTTGGTTTGGTCATTGGGCTGCACCGCCCCGGCCCCGATTTGCAGCGTGGCATTGATCGGCGCAAAGCGACCTTCGTCATCCAAGCCGCTGCGCACCGCCCCAGAGATGGGCGCGCGCAGGACGTGCATCCAAGCAAAGGCAGGGCCTTGGGCCGCAATATCGTTTGCGGCAACACCCTCAAAGCTGACCCCAAAATCAGCAGCCGTATCGCCGATGTCGCTGGTGTAATTGGCTGACAGTGTCGCCACGCCTGCCCCACCACTGAGGACCGCAAGGTCCGCCGATACTGTCAATTCCTGACCCGAGCGGGTTGCGTTCAACCGTCCCCCATCCACGGTCCAGACGCGCCCGGCGCGGGCGTCTTCATAGCGCAGCGTCAGGGCACGCAGTTCAATGTTCACCAGCGCGCTGAGTGCGGGGGTATCCAGCACCTGATCGATTTGCCCAATCAACTGCGGCAAGGTTGCGGCCTCGCGAAGGGGTGCCACTGGTGTGGTGGTGCCCGCACTTAATGAAATACGGCCATCTGTCCCGCGTCTGAGCGTGGCATACACCCCCGACAGCGACACGTCGCGTGGTTGCACAACGCCACGCAGCAATGAGCGCATCGAAAACGACGCTTTGAGTTCGTTAAAACCAATGATCTCTGTGCCCGCGGGCGAAACAACCGAAACGTCACGCAGCCGGGCACGCGGACGCCATCCTTCGTCCATGACAAACACCATCTCGCCAAAAAGGACGCGGGCGCGGGGCATTTCCTGTGCGATCCGCGCCTCAATCCGCGACTGGACCCACGACGGCGCGGTGATGGGCCGTCCTTTGAAATAAATGATCGCGGCGGCACCTGCGATCACCAAGACCATCATCACCGCAAGCGACCACACCCCGGCACGGCGCAACCGACGGCGGCGCGGCTTTGAACGAGGTGTGTCGGCGCTGTTGGTCATTGGTTTCCAATAATGGTAAAGTGGGCGCTTGGGCAGGGGCTTGGCCATTGCCAGATCCGGCCTAGTATGACAGCCCTAACCGGCCCTTCCAAGTGAATAGAAAGTGACCCATGCCAGAGATTTCGCAACCTGCCCCGGATTTTACCCTGCCCATGACGGGTGGTGGCGATGTAACGTTGAGCGCCCTAGAGGGTGCACCAGTTGTGTTGTTCTTTTATCCGCGCGATGATACGCCCGGCTGCACCAAGGAAGCGATCGGGTTTTCCGCAGATCTGGACGCGTTTGAGGCGGCGGGCACCAAGGTGTTTGGCATTTCGCGCGATCCCATGGCCAAGCACGATAAGTTCACCGCCAAACATGATCTGACCGTGCCTTTGTTGTCAGATGAGGATGGTAGCGTGACCGAGGATTATGGCGTTTGGGTTGAGAAAAACATGTACGGCAAGAAATCCATGGGGATTGAGCGGGCCACGTATCTGATTGGCGCAGATGGCACCATCGCGCGCATCTGGCGCAAGGTCAAAGTACCGGGCCACGTTGAAGAAGTGCTGGACGCGGTGCGCGCCCTGTGAAGCCGCTGGCAGAGATGGCCGAGGCGGTCCTGCGCTGTGCCGATGGCCGCGAAAAGACGGCAATGTCACGCGGTTTTGCAGCACAGTGGCAAGCGGCACGCGCCGCAGGTGAGACGCCTGAGGTGGGACGCGCCGACCCACCGATGCAGCCGGCCCGGCCCGAGCGCCCCGAACTCTTAAGCCCCCGTGACGTGCCGCACCGCAAGCCCGGCACGCCCGAGGGGCGCATCGCGCTGCTGCATGCCGTTGCACATATCGAATTGAACGCGGTGGATTTGCATTGGGATATCATTGCGCGGTTTTGCCATGTGAAACTGCCGATGGGGTTCTACGACGATTGGGTCAAAGCGGCGGATGAGGAATCCAAGCATTTCAAATTGATGTGCGACTGCCTTGAAGCGTCGGGCAGCTTTTATGGTGCATTGCCGGCGCATGCGGGTATGTGGCGCGCGGCCGAAGATACCGCCGAGGATCTGATGGGTCGTTTGGCCGTGGTACCCATGGTGCTTGAGGCGCGCGGGCTGGACGTGACCCCCGGCATGATCAAGATTTTCCAGCAGGCCAAGGACAAGGGTGCCGTCGCCGCCCTTGAGACGATCTATGCCGAGGAAGTTGCCCATGTCGCTTATGGCAGCAAGTGGTTTCATTTTCTCTGTGGGCGTTTTGATGAGGACCCCAAAGAGCGGTTTCATACCCTCGTGCGTCACTATTTCCACGGCACGCTAAAGCCGCCGTTCAACGAGGAAAAACGCGCAGAGGCTGGTATTCCACCCGACTTTTATTGGCCGCTCACCGCACAAGGATGAACCCCACCGGTCAAGTGTTTGGTATCGGCGGTTTTTTGCCCATTTACCACAATCCGGTGGTTTGGCGCTGAGCGATGGGTCAACAGGGTTGCCCGATTGGTGGGCACTGTCTAATGACTTCTTAACAAAGTGCGCCGGACGGGAATTTGGCGGGCTTGTTTCTGGGCGAAGAGAGGACATCACACGTGCGGACACGGATCGCGATCAAAATCCATTCTATGCTGGAACGGCATTTTCCCGAACGCCGGGTGTTTCTGAAATCTGATAATGACACACGTTTTATCCGCCTGCGCCCCGGCACCCAGTTGATTGCTTTTGCTGGGTCCGCCCTCTTGGTCGCATGGGCGATTGTGGCGACCGCGGTTATTTTGATGGACAGCATCGGGTCTGGCAATTTCCGCGAACAAGCCAAGCGGGATCAGCGCACCTATCAGGCCCGCCTGAATGACCTCTCCTCACAACGCGACACCCGCGCAGAAGAAGCACTTGCCGCTCAGAACCGCTTTAATGCGGCACTCAAGCAGATTTCCGTGATGCAATCGGAACTGTTGGAATCTGAGACACATCGCCACGAACTGGAAACTGGCATTGATGTGATCCAATCCACGCTGCGCGATACCATGAAAGACCGTGAGACCGCGCGCACCCAGCTTGCTGATCTGAAGGGCAACATCGAAGACGGCGGCACAGGTGTCATCCAAATGGCCAGCAGCAACGCCCCGATGGATTTCATGGCCGAGGCATTGGCGCGCACTGCGAAAGAACGTGACCAGGTGGTTGTCGATGCCCAGGACGCGTTGTTGCAGGCCGATGAGATGGCCCAGCAGATTGCCCTGATGCGCGACCAGAACGATGCGATTTTCCGCCAATTGGAAGAAGCAATGTCCGTGTCCGTCGCCCCGCTTGACAAAATGTTCCGCAATGCGGGCATGCCCACCGACCGCATTTTGGCCACCGTTAAACGTGGCTATTCAGGTCAAGGCGGCCCGATGACGCCACTGTCGTTTACGACGCGCGGCGAGCAACCAACCCCGGACACTCTGCGCGCCAACCGCCTGTTGAACCAGATGGACCGTCTGAACCTGTACCGGATTGCCGCGCAAAAAGCGCCGTTTGCCAATCCAGTCAAAAACGCATTCCGTTTCACCAGCCAGTTTGGGTTCCGCCGCGATCCCAAGACAGGCGGACGGCGCATGCATTCGGGCGTTGATTTTGCCGCCGGGTCCGGCACCCCGCTTTATGCCACGGCAGACGGCGTTGTCACGCACGCGGGCTGGCAATCCGGATATGGCCGCTTGGTCAAGATCAAACATGATTTCGGAATTGAGACAAGATACGCTCATCAATCACGTATTCGCGTAAAAGTGGGCCAAAGGGTCTCGCGCGGACAGCGTATTGGTGATATGGGAGCGTCTGGACGGGTCACCGGTGTCCACCTCCACTATGAAGTACGTGTAGGTGGCAAAGCTGTTAACCCCATGATCTATATCAAGGCTGCAAACGATGTTTTCTAAGAGCAAAATCAACGACCCCGCCCCTCAAAAAGACGGCGAAGCACATAAACCAGCGGCCCCTGCCGCCCCGGCCTCTGGTACCACTACGGCACCAAAGCCTAATGAATTCAAGGCCAGCGCGCCAAAAGCCAAGCCTCCAGCCTCCGTGCTGTCTGCGGATTTGCACGTGACCGGCAACATGAAAACCACCGGCGACATTCAGGTCGAAGGCACGGTCGAAGGCGACATTCGTGCGCATCTGCTGACCATCGGTGAGACCGCCACCATCAAGGGCGAAGTCATCGCCGATGATGTGGTGATCAATGGCCGCATTGTCGGACGTGTGCGTGGCCTTAAGGTGCGCCTGACATCAACGGCGCGGGTAGAGGGTGACATCATCCACAAGACCATCGCGATCGAATCCGGGGCGCATTTTGAAGGGTCCGTTCAGCGTCAAGACGACCCGCTGAACCCCGGTGCCAAAGGGGCACCCACGCAAAAGCCGAACCCGGCCTCTTAAGCGCCCAAAGCGTTAGCAAAGTACCAGGCACCGCAGCACACTGCGGTGCCTATTTTTTTGTCTGGATGTTCACCGGAACCTTGCTTTGCTGCATCCCCAAAGCCAGACGCGGCCCGCCAATGCGGCCCTCTGTCTTTTTGGCCTTAAATATTCCCGGGGGAGTCCGCAGGACGGGGGCTGGCCCCCTTTTTGCCTCCCCAACAAAAAAAGGCGGCCCCCTTGAGACCGCCTTTTCCTAACATTACAAAGAGCCTGCCCTCAGTCGATCACAGTGACTTTCTGCATCACGTCAGGTGTGCCGATAACGGCACCATTGCCGCCTGTGCCGCGCTTGATCGCGTCAACCACATCTTGTCCGTCCGTCACCCGGCCAACCACTGTGTATTCGCCATTCAGGAAATAACCCGCATCGAACATGATGAAAAACTGGCTGTTGGCACTGTCAGGGCTTTGCGACCGCGCCATACCGACAACACCTTTGTCAAACGGGATATCCGAGAATTCAGCCGGCACATCCGGCATATTTGATCCGCCCATGCCCGCGCGGGACGTATCAGCACCGGATTTGCCATATTGGACATCTCCGGTCTGCGCCATAAAGCCATCCATCACGCGGTGAAACACCACGCCATCATAGGCACCTGACGCAGCCAATTCAGTGATCCGCGCGGTATGTTGAGGGGCGATGTCTTCCAACAGGTCAATGGTAATGGTGCCGTTGGCCTCACCCGCCACGTCGATCTTGAGGCCGGAAGCCATCGCCGAACTGCCGATGAGCGCTGCGAGTACGCTGCCGATCAAAATATCACGCATCTGATGCAACCTTCACGCTGATCATCCGATCTGGTTCCGCTGGCGGCTCACCTTTGGTGATCGCATCAACATGTTCCATACCGGACATGACCTGACCATAGACGGTGTATTGTCCGTTGAGAAAATCATTGTCTTTGAAGCTGATAAAAAACTGGCTGTTGGCCGAATCTGGATTGGCAGAGCGTGCCGCCCCGATGGACCCACGTGCATGCGGAATCTTTGAAAATTCAGCGGGTACATTTCCGAGGTCCGAACCACCCGTCCCTGCCATGCGCAGGTTAAAGTCGTTTTCCATGTTGCCATGTTCCACATCGCCGGTCTGCGCCATAAAACCATCGATAACGCGATGGAAGGCTACGTTGTCGTACTTGCCTGCGCGGGCAAGCTCTTTCATCCGCGCGACATGCTTGGGGGCCACATCGGGCAGCAATTGAATTGTGACGGTGCCGTTTTTCAGCTCCATCAGAATGGTGTTTTCGGGGTCTTTTATCTCGGCCATGGGGCGCTTCCTTATCTAGATTTGTTGCATGTTACCTAGGCGCGATTTGGGCAATTGCCAAGCAGGTCCATTGACCTAAGGGTCCAGAACGGCAAAACACGGGCGCAACATACCGTGAAGGAGACGTGAAATGAGCTGGAAATCGCTGGATGATATGGATATCGCAGGCAAAAGGGTGCTGGTGCGTGTCGATATTAATGTTCCTGTAGAGAATGGCCGCGTTACCGACGCCATCCGGATTGAGCGGATTGTGCCGACAGTGCAGGACATCCTCACCAAAGGCGGCAAGCCGATGCTGATTGCGCATTTCGGCAGGCCCAAGGGCAAGGTGAACCCAGAGATGAGCCTCGCGCAGGTCCTGCCGGCCCTTGAGACCGCACTGGGGCGCAAAGTGCGGTTGATCGCGACGTTGGAGGCCGCTGAGGCGCTGGACACAAGCGCGCCATCCGCAGATGTTCTATTGCTTGAAAATATCCGATTCTATCCCGGCGAAGAAGCCAATGATGAAGCATTCGCGCGCCGTTTGGCCGCCCTTGGTGACATCTATTGCAACGATGCCTTTTCCGCCGCCCACCGGGCGCATGCGTCAACCGAGGCGCTGGCGCGGCTATTGCCCGCCTGTGCAGGGCGTTTGATGCAGGCCGAGTTAAGCGCGCTTGAGGCCGCTTTGTCCAAACCCGAGCGCCCCGTTGGTGCGGTGGTGGGGGGGGCCAAGGTATCGACCAAGATTGAACTGCTCGAGAACCTTGTGAATCGTCTCGACGTGCTGATCATCGGCGGTGGCATGGCCAATACGTTTCTGGCCGCACTGGGTGCTAACTTGGGTAAATCGCTGCAAGAGCCGGACTTTTTCGACACGGCCAAGGATATCATGGCGCAGGCAGACAAGGCCGGGTGCCGGGTGATCCTGCCGGTCGATGGATTGGTCGCCACGGAATTTACCGCTGGTGCGGCGCATGAGGTCGTGCAACTTGGCACCGACACGGTGCTTGAGCCCGATCAGATGGTACTGGATGCAGGACCCGCCAGCATTGAGGCCGTGCGCCTTGCCTTTGAAGGGCTCAAAACCTTGATCTGGAACGGCCCCTTGGGCGCGTTTGAGATTGCGCCATTTGACACTGCAACCGTTGCCGCCGCCCGTGTTGCGGCTCAGCAAACCCGCGATGGCGCGTTGATTTCTGTGGCCGGTGGCGGTGACACGGTTGCCGCCCTCAATCAGGCCGGAGCAGCGGATGATTTCACCTATATCTCAACCGCAGGCGGCGCGTTCCTTGAGTGGATGGAAGGCAAGACCCTGCCGGGTGTTGCGGCCCTTGAGGGGTAGCACATGAGGCTTCGTGAAAACCTGAACTTAAGGAATACCTGACCTTGCACTTGTGCAGCCAAAACTTAAGATACTGCACAACAAGAGAGGGACTCCAATGGCCACATTTTCGCGTTTTCTGACCGCTGCCACCTTAGCGGCGGCATTTGCCGCACCCGCCCATGCCGAAAGCGATCCGCAACCGGGGTTGGCGGAATTCTTTTCTGTGAACCGCATCGGTACGTTTGTTGCGAACACGGCCATTGCTGCGCTGCGCACGCAGATGGAACTCGAATATGACTTTTTGTCCACAGACCTGATGCCGGGGATCGGTGTCTATTTCAGGTGTCGTCGCACGGCCGCTGCTGCCTTATGATCAGGCACGGCAATGTGTCGTGACAATTGATCGGGCGGTGCTGAACACAGATGTGGCCAATCCGTTTCAGGTCGCATCTGAGATGAACCTTAACTTGATCGGTGCGCGTGCCAACACCGCCTGCTTGCCGCCCGAGGCCGCGATGGCAATGCGTGCTGCGGGCATGCGCGAGATTGAGTTGGACCAATTCAAAATCCGCGCGGCCTATGTCTATGCCACCGGGGAAACATCCACCGATGCGTCCTTGGTGATCAATGACTTTGCCGCAATTGATTTTTCGGCCAGTGGGATGATCTTGCCACGTATCGGGCAATTTGGCCCCGGTGATCCGGCATTTCGGGTCATGCGCGCGGTTGCCAGCCTCAAAGATATGGGCGGTTGGACCAAGGTATCAGCGGTGCTGCCCCCCAATTTCAGCGACCCTGAAACGATCAAGGTCATCGGCACCGAAGCTGTTACCCAATTCATGAGCAATGACGGGTTGCGCGCCGTGACGGCAGTTGAGCGGAATTTCGTCACGCAACTGATGGCGCGTGTTGAAGATTTTGTGACCGATCCCGGCGAGATCACGGTTGAGGCAAATTTACCCGCAACCGGGATTGTCATTGAACCAGAGCTTTACGACAGCGAGCCACAAGCCTTGATCGCGGCGCTGGCGCTTGAGGCCCGCGCCACGCCTCTGTCGCGCACCCGCATCCTGAGCGGTGCGGATTTGGCGGCGCTTTCTGATCCAACTGACCTTGATGCGCCACGGTTGCTGGAACTGGGGGCGGCGTTATTGGACGGTGATGGCGTGCCCAAAACACCGGCGCTGGTACCCGGATTGTTGTCGCGTCTGATGGACGATCCTGACAATGCCGCCCAAGCCGCTGCCCTGATCGCGCGCGCCGTGAAAGGCCAAAAGCCGGGTGAGGCGTATCCCTATGCATTGACAGCAGCCGCTGGTGGCATTGTCGGGGCGGTTTCCTTGTTGGATCAATTGGAGCAGCAGATGACTACCGTCGAGGTACTGCGCGCGCAGCGGGATCATCCGCAGGTCACTACGGCCCCCTTGGGTGCGATTGATGCCAATGATGACCCGCGTCAGCTGCGCCGTCTTGCGCTGTCACATTATACCGGGTCCGGCACGGTGCGGTCCTATGCGCAATCCTATTATTTCGCCCTCTTGGCCGAAGCGGCAGGTGATATTGGTGCCACCGCATTGCGGCAGGAAATCGAAGGTCGGTTTGCCGCCCGCGGCGATGATGTGCGTGCTGCTTGGGAAACGCTGAGTGCAGAGGTTCAAGAGCAGGCGTTGGCAGACTGGATCGACGGGGGGCTGGCTGACCGCTATCAGACCCGCTAACCATCGGACCTTAGATGCCATCACCCTGAGAAGGAAACCACCCACCATGACAAAATGGACATTGATCACGGGGGCATCCGAAGGGTTGGGCGTCGAATTCGCCAAGATCGCCGCGCGCGAGCGGCGTAATCTGATCATCACCGCACGCTCAGAGGCCAAGTTAAATGCTTTGGCCGCTGAGTTGCGCACAAGTGACGTACAGGTGACGGTGATCCCGGCAGACCTGAACAACTTGGCGGAGGTCGAGCGGCTCTGGGCCGAGGCCACCGCGGGTCGCGAGATCGACATGGTGGTGAACAATGCCGGGCTGGGCCGCAACGGGCCCTTTGCGCAAGACAGCGACAATAGGGCCGATTGGGCGCGCGAGCTCAGCTCGATGGAGGTCAATATGACCGCCCTCACCCGGTTGATGAAACTGGCCATCCCGCACATGCAGGCATCAGGCGGCGGGCGCATCCTGAACGTCGCCTCAACGGCAGCGTTCCTGCCGGGGCCGAATATGGCGGTTTATCACGCCACCAAAGCGTTTGTGTTGTCCCTGTCCGAGGCTGTGGCGTTTGAAGTGCGCGGCTCTGGTGTGAGCATATCGGCGCTGTGTCCCGGTGCCACGCAAACCAACTTTTTCACTGAGGCGGACATGCACGGTATCCGTTTGCTTAAATTTGCGCCGCCTGCCCCTGCCGATAAGGTGGCGCAGATCGGATGGGATGGTGCGCTGCGCGGCAAGGCGGTGATTGTGCCTGGATTAATGAACAAGGTCTTTGCGTTTTTGCCACGCATTTCCCCAAGGTTTATGGTGGTCTGGGTGACCAGCATTTTTATGTCAAAAAGCTAGTCCAAAATGGAATCAAGGGATTCACACAGCGAATCATCTGTGTCATAGTCAGCACACGTCCACTAAGAGACGATTTGAGGCAGACCAGATGACCCGCACCGCGCGCCCCGCTTTTGGCACATTGCTTTTTTTCGCAATTGCTTTCGCGTTGAGCCTTTATTTCACTTTTGCCGCTGTGCAGGGTGATTTCGGCCTGTTCCGCCGGTCCGAGATTGTTGCGGAAAGTCAGGACTTGCGGGCGCAACTTGCCTCTGTACGTTCCGATGTGATGCGGATGGAAAACCTGACCCACCGGTTGTCTGACGATTACCTTGATCTGGACCTGCTGGATGAACGCGTGCGCAAGGTGCTTGGCATGCTGCGCACAGATGAGATTGTGATCCGCTGAACGCGGTTTGAACGCCCCGGAATTTCAGGTGCTCGGGGCCCGCATCACAATCCCTCTACACTTCCTTTCCCGAATCCGCTAAAGAATAGTTTAACGCTAAACTATCTCTGCGCACCCACGCCCCGCGCTGACGGAGGAAATGCCCATGGCAGTCAAGAAACCCACCAAGAAGTCGAATGTTTCAGCCGATGAGTTGAAAGCCTATTACAAAGACATGCTGTTGATACGGCGGTTTGAGGAAAAGGCAGGACAGCTCTATGGTATGGGTTTGATTGGCGGTTTCTGCCACCTTTATATCGGACAAGAAGCCGTTGTTGTGGGCCTGGAAGCCGCAGCCGAAGAAGGCGACAAGCGCATCACATCTTATCGCGATCACGGTCATATGCTGGCGTGCGGCATGGACCCCAAGGGCGTGATGGCCGAGCTGACCGGGCGCGAAGGCGGCTATTCCAAGGGCAAGGGTGGCTCCATGCACATGTTCTCAAAAGAGAAGCATTTCTATGGGGGCCACGGGATTGTTGCCGCGCAGGTGCCCTTGGGTGCGGGGTTGGCGTTTGCGGACAAGTATCTGGAAAATGGCCGCGTGACGTTCACCTATTTTGGCGACGGTGCCGCGAACCAAGGTCAGGTCTATGAGGCGTTCAACATGGCCGCTTTGTGGAAGCTGCCATGTATCTTTGTCATTGAGAACAACCAATACGCCATGGGCACCTCGCAGCAGCGCTCGACCTCGTCGGCTGAGATTTATGAGCGCGGCAAGGCGTTTGGTATCCCCGGTGAGGCCGCTGACGGGATGGACGTGCTGGCGGTGAAGGCCGCTGGTGAGACCGCTGTGGCCCACTGCCGTGAGGGCAAAGGTCCCTACATTCTGGAGATCAAAACATATCGCTACCGTGGCCACTCCATGTCGGACCCGGCCAAGTATCGGACCCGCGAAGAAGTGCAGAAAATGCGCGACGAACGCGACCCTATTGAGGCAGTGCGCACCATGCTGCTGACCGGCAAGCACGCAACTGAAGACGACCTCAAGGCGATCGACAAGGAGATCAAGAAAGTCGTGAACGAAAGCGCCGATTTCGCCAAGGAAAGCCCCGAACCACATCTGGATGAGCTGTGGACCGATATTTACGCAACCGACGTTCCGCAGGAGGCTTGATCAATGGCTACTGAAATTCTCATGCCCGCCCTGAGCCCGACAATGGAAGAAGGCACGCTCGCCAAATGGTTGGTCAAAGAAGGTGATACCGTTAAATCCGGTGACATCATGGCCGAGATCGAAACCGACAAGGCGACGATGGAATTTGAAGCCGTGGACGAAGGCACCATCGGCAAGATTCTGATCGCTGAGGGGACTGAGGGCGTTAAGGTCAACACGGCCATCGCCGTTCTGCTGGAAGACGGCGAAAGCGCGGACGATATCGACAGTGCGGCCTCTGCCCCTGCCCCGGACAAAGAAGCGCCTGCTGAAGCAAAGTCTGAGGCACCAAGCGAAGACAAGAGCCAGCCCAAGCCCGCCGCATCCCAAAGTGACAGCACACCTGATTGGCCAGAAGGAACGACGCTCAAGCAACAAACGGTGCGTGAAGCGCTGCGTGATGGCATGTCCGAGGAAATGCGCCGCGACGACACTGTGTTCCTGATGGGCGAAGAGGTCGCCGAATACCAAGGTGCCTATAAGATTTCCCAGGGGATGCTGGATGAATTTGGGGCCAAGCGGGTGATTGATACGCCGATCACCGAGCACGGCTTTGCCGGGATTGCCACGGGTGCGTCCTTTGGGGGCCTGCGCCCGATTGTCGAATTCATGACCTTCAACTTCGCGATGCAGGCGATTGACCACATCATCAACTCTGCCGCAAAGACGCTCTATATGTCTGGTGGTCAGATGGGTGCGCCCATGGTTTTCCGTGGTCCCAACGGTGCAGCGGCCCGTGTCGGTGCCCAGCACTCGCAGGATTACGCGGCATGGTATATGCAGGTGCCGGGCCTGAAGGTGGCGATGCCGTATTCCGCTTCCGATTATAAAGGCTTGATGAAGACCGCGATCCGCGATCCGAACCCGGTGATCTTCCTTGAAAATGAGATCCTGTATGGCCGCAGCTTTGATGTGCCCGAGGTCGATGATTACACCGTGCCCTTTGGCAAGGCCCGAATCTGGCGCGAGGGTTCTGACGTGACCATCGTCAGCTTTGGCATCGGCATGACCTATGCGTTGGAAGCTGCAAAAAAGTTGGCCGAGCAAGGTATTGAAGCCGAGGTCATCGACCTGCGCACCCTGCGTCCGATGGACACGCCCGCAATCATCAAATCGGTGATGAAAACCAACCGCTGTGTGACGGTCGAAGAAGGTTGGCCGCAAGGGTCTGTCGGCAGCTACCTCTCAAGCGTGATCATGCAGGAGGCGTTTGATTATCTCGACGCGCCGGTGATCAATTGCACAGGCAAAGATGTGCCGATGCCCTATGCGGCGAATTTGGAAAAACACGCACTGGTGACGACCGCTGAGGTCATCGAAGCTGTGAAAAAAGTGACATACAAGTAAGGAGCGGCACCATGCCCATCGAAATTCTCATGCCCGCCCTGTCCCCCACCATGGAAGAAGGCACATTGGCCAAATGGCTGGTCAAAGAAGGGGATACCGTCTCCTCTGGTGATATCCTGTGCGAGATCGAAACCGACAAGGCCACGATGGAGTTCGAAGCCGTGGACGAAGGAGTGATTGGCAAAATCATGGTCGCCGACGGCGCGGAAGGGGTGAAGGTGAATACGCCAATCGCTGTGTTGTTGGAAGAGGGCAAAAGCGCCGATGATATTGGGACTGCCGCGCCTGCTGACGCAGCACCTGCTACCCCTACACCAGCTGCGCCTAAGGCCGCAGACGGAAATCGCATTTTCGCCTCCCCTCTGGCCCGCCGCATCGCGGCAGGCAAAGGTCTTGATTTGGCAAATGTCAAAGGCTCCGGCCCGCATGGTCGCATCGTCAAAGCCGATGTTGAGGGCCTGTCAAAATCCGACGCGCCAAAGGCCGCAGCGCCTGATGCTCCAAAATCCGCAGCCCCCACTGGTCTGTCTGCCGATGCCATCGCCAAGATGTACGAGGGCCGCGAATACGAAGAGGTCAAGCTCGACGGAATGCGCAAGATCATTGCCGCACGTCTGACCGAAGCCAAACAATCGATCCCGCATTTCTATCTGCGCCGGGATATCCAATTGGACGCGCTGATGGCCTTCCGTGCCCAGCTAAACAAACAGCTGGAGCCACGCGGCGTCAAACTCAGCGTCAACGACTTCATCATCAAAGCCTGCGCGCTGGCGTTGCAACAAGTGCCCGATGCCAATTCGGTCTGGGCCGGTGATCACACACTGAAACTGAAACCCTCTGACGTGGCCGTCGCTGTCGCCATACAAGGTGGCCTTTTTACGCCCGTGCTAAAAGACGCAGAGATGAAATCGCTCTCTGCCCTTTCCGCCGAAATGAAAGACCTAGCCAGCCGTGCGCGCGACCGCAAACTTGCGCCGCATGAATATCAGGGCGGCAGTTTCGCCATCTCAAATCTGGGAATGTTCGGGATCGACAACTTTGACGCAGTGATCAATCCACCCCATGGCGCGATCCTCGCCGTGGGTGCTGGCGTAAAAAAACCAGTTGTCGACAACGATGGTGAATTAGGGGTCGCAACTGTTATGTCCGTCACGCTCTCCGTCGATCACCGCGTTATTGACGGTGCTTTGGGCGCGGAACTTTTGAACGCGATTAAAGACAACCTCGAAGCGCCAATGACCATGCTAGCCTAAACTTCTTTTTGGCCGAAAATATCCGCGGGGGTATGGGGGCAAAGGCCCCCATCCGCCGCCAAAGGCGGCCATAAATCGAACAAAAGCCAGAGCCCAAGCCCCGCCTTTTCAATTCTCAATCTAGCGAATTATTGGTCTTGTTCCCAAGGGCCCAGCATATGGTTCATCGAAACTGACGGCTGATCACAGCCAGCCTCACCCACAATTCGCGCCGGTATCCCAGCCACGGTCTTGCAAGGCGGAACGGATTCCAAGACAACCGATCCTGCAGCAATCCTGCTGCAATGTCCGACAGAGATATTGCCCAAAACCTTCGCACCGGCTCCAATCAACACACCGTCGCCGATCTTGGGGTGGCGGTCTTCTTCTTCTTTGCCAGTGCCGCCAAGCGTCACTGAATGCAGCATCGACACATTGTCACCGACCACCGCTGTCTCACCGATTACGATAGAATGTGCATGATCAATCATGATCCCCTTGCCCACCTTGGCCGCCGGATGAATATCGACACCAAAAATCTCGCTCACCCGCATCTGGATAAAATACGCCAGATCACGCTTGCCGTTTGTCCATAAATGATGGCCCACCCGGTAGGCCTGAACCGCCTGATAGCCTTTGAAGTACAAGATGGGCTGCAATAACCGATGACAGGCCGGGTCGCGTTCAAAGATCGCGACCAGATCAGCGCGCGCGGCCACAACCAACGCAGGGTCAGCCGCATAAGCTTCTTCGACCATCTCGCGGACAACCATCATCGACATTTCATTTGATGAAAGCTTGGCCGCAATCCGGTATGACAGCGCTTTTTCGATGGATTGATGATGCAAAATACAGGCATGTACAAACCCGCCGATCAAGGGTTCATCGGCCACAGCTTGTTGTGCTTCACTCTGAATTTGTTCCCACACCGGGTCAATTTGGGCGATGTTTCTGCGTATTTCGGCCATGTCGCGGTTCCTTCGTTGCTTTCACGATACCTCATGCAGCATCACTTAATCAAACGCAAACCCGCGCTGCGGTTTATTTTTCATGTGGGCATGTAACTGCGACTTACAAGTCTTTGCGGCGCGGTGTCGCTGAAGGGATTGAAAAACCAACATATAGCAAGAGGCATAATCAGGGTCGGCAAAACCGCGCTCTGGCAGCAACCGCCGTGTCCGCGCAGCAGCCATCAGGGTTCCGTTGCCCCAATGTCGATGTGGCTTTCCCATTCGTTTGGTGAATTTGTCGGCCCAATCCGCCTCCATCAACATCTGAGCACACAGATCCACACGCTGGTTTGACGGCACGGACAAAAGCACCCGTGCCGCCGCTGTGAGATCACTGAGGTACACCTCGCGCATCAGGCCGCAATATCGATCCGTTTCGCCAATCCCGCGCCATAGGTTGCTGAAACCTGCGCGACCGACAAAGTAAAGTCCGCCCCGCTGCCATCCGCGATCTGCTCTGCCTCTGAATACGTCCAAGTTGCGGTATCTACCAAAGTTTCCCGCAGCACCGTTTCGCCCTGCAAGACCCGCACCAGATAGCTTTCACTTTCTTCGCCCAAGGGTACTTCGGGGCTATCCCAAGAATCCCCATCTACGCGCGTGCGCCTGATCCATGAAAATGTCCGATCACCATTCGTAGATATGGTGCCCGACAGATGAGAAGGGCTCAGTGGGCGCAAGCCATTGCCGTCAAATGCCCGCATCAGATGGCGATACGACGGGTCATCGGCACCCCTACGCGCTGGCCCAATGCGGTAGTGTTGTGCCACGCGCCGCAAGTTCGGGCTCAGCTCGATCTGCAACGGCACCCCGTTCAGCAACACGAAAGTGGACCCAACAGGCCAGACTTCTGGCATCAATCCGTCAGAGCCAGCCTGCCCGCGCAAACGGTTTTTGAGCCAATATGTGTTTGGCGCAACCAGTTCTGCATCCGAGAACTGAAACACCTCCCAATTGTCAGAGCTGCCATCGCCAATCGCCGCAAGGTTGGCACCGCTCAACAGCGCATCCATTGTCACACTTTCCAGAGTACCGCTGGTCAACTTGATCTCCAACACCTCGCCCCGGTCAATCAACCCGACACACCCAGCCCCCATTGCGCTTTGTGTCACACCAATGGTGGCGCGCGTGGGCAGGATTGAATTCAGTAGATAATTCGCATCCGTCGCAGATTGATAGACCGCAACGGCCCCCGGCCAAGGTTGTGCCGTTGCCGCAATAAACGGCGCATGCGGCACCTCATCCCCGCGCAACAACGGCAGGTCCAGAAAAAACGACACCACCGGCACTGGCGGCACAAACGGGCGTAATTGAACCAACTCATCGTCAATTGGTGCCGGATCATAAACCTCCGGCTCGATCCGAACCGCATCAATCACCTGCACGTCGGCCTGTTCAACCCGGTCGATCCGATAAAGCCCCGGCCCCTCAACGCCGCCCCCCGGCAGCACAATCACGTCGCCCGCGCCCAGCGCCATCCTCGATGGCGGTAAGGCCAGCCTGATGTTCTCGCGTGATACCCGCGCTTCGGTGAGCCACCGCTCGGCCACCTGCCTGCCTTCGGCGCGGGTCAGGGACATGTTCAACTCTGACGCAGACACCGCATGTGTTGCCTCATCGGCCAATACCGCCTCTTCCGCGATGGCATCAAAATTTCCGTCCGCTTGCACAAACCGAAGCCGGACCCGACCCGTGATTTCCGCATCTGCCTCGCGCACCTGTTCGGTCACACCGTCCAGCTCCGAACTGACAGCAAACATCGCAGGGTCCAGCGTGATCGCATCTAATCCATCGCGCATCCGGAAACTCAACACACCGCTGCGTTCAATCGCATCAAAGCCATGCCGGATCATCAAGGGTTGCAACGCCGTACGCGCATCCGCCAACTGATCAACAGTATATCCCCTGACATTCCCATAAAGCCCCTCGGTGCTGTACGCAGTCAGACCCGCGCGCCTGCAAATCTCACCAACAACGGAGGCAAGAGACCGTGACGACGTGCGCCCATTAATCCAATGCCCACGTGCATAATTTTGTCCATCGCTCCACAGAGAGCGGTTGTTGGGAAAAAAGGGATAGGGCCGCACATCCCACGCCCACGCAAAGGCGCGGCGCATGTCAACCATCACCCCTTCGTATTCCACAGACAGCGGATTATGAGCCGGATCAGACCAATAGTCGGCCATCGCCCGCAGGTACTGCATCTGCATAAGGTCATCACGCGTACCAGTCGAATACCTTGGCAGGCTGCTTTCTGAACTTTTCATATCCAAGAACTTGTTGGGCTGATTTGCGCCCTTATCCACCGCTGCACAGCCATATTCCGTGAACCAGATGGGCTTTGAAGCAGGCACCCAATCGGTTGGCACAGCCTGACGCACACCGCCAACCCGCTCATGGTGCGCGTTAGACCACCAATTGCGAATGTCTTTGTAGCGATAGACCCACGGCTCGTCATATTCGCCATCGGTGATCTCTGTGCGGATCTGTGCCGCGCGGGCTTCAACGGAGTGATAATACCAGTCATACCCCTCGCCGCCCTCGATATTTGCCTTAAGATACTCCAGATTATAGATCGTATCCCATGACTGTGCATCGACGTGCGTTTCTCCTGCGCGCCAGTCCGCCATCGGCATGTAATTGTCGATCCCGATAAAATCGATGTTCACATCTGCCCAAAGGGGGTCAAGATGAAAATACCGGTCGCCGCTGCCATCTTCCGGCTGATATCCGAAATATTCCGACCAATCAGCCGCATAGCTGATCTTGGTGTCAGTTCCCAACAAGCTGCGCGCCTCAGCCGCCAATGCCCGCAACTTGGTCACGGCAACAAACGCACCACCGGCACCGCGTATCTGCGTCAGCCCACGCATCTCTGAACTGATACAGAATGCATCCACGCCGCCCGCAGCCGCACACAGCGCCGCATAATGCAGAATGAACCGCGACAACGACCATTCTTGCGCGCCTGAATAGGCCACAACACCATCTGAAACGTTGAAATCCGCTGCGGTTGCGGTGCCAAAGAACGCCGCCACTTCTGTTTCTGCGGCTGCAGTCCCATCCGGACTTGCCGGGCGTCCCGGTGCCTGCGACAAAGTTATCCGCCCCCGCCACGGCAAATGTGCCTGCGTCTGTGCATCACTGTAAGGGTCGCGTAGCGCATTGCCGTTCAATTGATCCATCAAGATGAACGGATAGAACATCACCGCTTTACCCGCAGCATTCATCGCCTTAATGGCCTCAATCACCGAAGCATCCGTCGGCGTGCCGCCATAGATGGGGCGCTCATTTTCCTCAACGATCACCTCAGCCGTGGCACGGGTCAGCCCAGATACCCGCCATGGCATGTTCTCCCCCTCAATCACGGCATCTTCGACCTTGGGCCGGATCGTGCATTCGCCACAGCGCAGGTCATCACCAAACCACGACACCACCAAGGACGCGGCCTCGAGATTGGGCAGTTCCTCAGTCATATTTTCCAACGACACCGAAAAATCTGTCTTGCCTGCGGGTGTCGTGACATTCGCACTCCACCGCGCGCCTTGCCCCTCTACATAGTGTACTGGCGTTGTGGCCAACCCGTATTCCCCGGTGCCTGGGATCAACGCGACCCCCTTTACACCATACGTCAGCGCATGTTCCGCCCCCGGCGCACCGCGCTGTTCAGGTCGGATTACCTCAAACGAAAACTGAGGCACGCGGCTGCCGAATTGCGCCAGCGGCAAATCCTCCATCACGACATAGGCCGTGCCACGATACGCGGGTACCTTACCTGCCCCTTCGATGGCCTCCATCACTGGATCAGGCAATTGATCTCTAGCCCCGGTATAGACCCGTATGTTCAAATCTTCCTGCGCAACTTCCTCGCCATCCGCCCAGATGCGCCCAACACTTGTGATTTCACCCTCACACAGCGCAATCGCAACGCTTACCGAATAGCTATACTCAGTGGTCTGCGGTGTCGGTTTGCTGCCCTTACCTCCGCCCGAGACATTAACAGCCTCCCGAAAGTCAGAGGCCCAGATCACTTGCCCCCCCAACCGCATGCGCCCATAAAGCTGCGCAATCGGATCGCCCTCTCCGGCATTGGTCAACCGGAACCGATCCACCCTACCCGTTTCAACAGCCTGTCCACCTTGTCCCAGCAACCGCTGATCGACCACGCGCCCCAAGGTAGCACCTACCGCACGCCCCACCGCCACTGACGACAAGCCTGCCAAAGTGCCCCCAATTGAACCACCGACTGCAGCCCCTGCTGCCGAAAAAAGTATCGTCGCCATCAGCGTTTCTCCTCAGGAAATTCAAATCGCGCCACAATACGGCGACGCCACGGTGTGCTCAGCGGGCTCTCCACCACACCGTGACCTGTGTAGGCGTGGACAAAGCTTGCTTGCGGACCGGTGCGCGCCTGTAAACCCAGATGTTTGGCAACCGCGCCGTGCCGCATCCGAAACAAGAGGACGTCACCCGCGGCCTCATCAGCCAAGCGCTTGGGCTTCAAATGCCGTGACGCCGCCGCCCACAACCGCTCTTCGCCCTGTGGTTCGGACCAATCCATTGAATAGGCCGGAATCGCTTCTGGCTCATGGCCCAAAACCTCACGCCAAACACCGCGCAGCAGGCCCAGACAATCACTACCCGCACCGCGCAGCGCACTTTGGTGCACATAAGGGGTGCCGATCCAAGCCCGCGCTGCGGCCACAATCACCTGTCCATGCGCGCTCATCTTAACGAACCACCCGTGTTAGCTCCACTGGAACGTGGCACCGCCACGACCCAGTCCTCGCCCGGCAAATCGGGAAAGCCTTGGAAATTGATCAAGTTGTTGAATTTGAATCGACAGGTTTCCAACCGTTTGTCGCACCCCGCAATCAACCGCACAGACGTGCCCGGCCCGACGGTCCCCCGGATCGGCTCCCATAACTCGACAATCCGCGCACTGCCTTTCAGGCGATCATGCTTAATCATCCCCCATAGGCCCGCCGCAGATCCGTCCAGAACCTCAAACCGTCCACGGGTGAACCAGCCATCCTCGAACCCCAGAAATTTCTGCCAGATAAACTCCCGCGCCTCATTCTGGGTCTGGACGGGCAATGTGATGGCATAGCCTTCCTGATCGGGGGCAAACTGACATTGAGCGTCCCCTAAAACGGCGGTGCACGGTTTTTGGTACACACGACCCAAAGGTCGGTTCAGCGCTTCGGTCAGCCCGCGCAATTCAGCACGAAACGCCCCATCCACGCGGCGCAACTCGCCAATAGATCCGCGAAACTGCAACCAGCGCTGCGATGTGTCGGCCCAATTGACGAGCCACGCCTGTACCTCAGCCCCGTCAAAACGCCCCTGTTCAATCTCGTCCTCGCGGATCGACGCATCGCTAAGCGCGCCGATGGCCTCGGTATTGTCCACCGACAACCCCGTGGTCTGCGCAATCGCCTTTGCACCCAATCCGGCATCCGCGCGAAAACTGATCCCATCGAAAGCCAACGCCACGTCATGATCCGTAAAGGCAAATTGCACGCCGTCTCTGCGGTTGATCACCCACGCATGGCAAACCGTCGTCAAACCACTTGCCAGATGCGCTTCCAGCGCCTCGCTCAAACCCGCCATCAGATCCGCACCTCAATCACGGGCACACTTGGCACCTGTCCGGCCTGAAAACTCGCCACCGATGTCAAGATGCGGTCCGTGTCAAAGCGCACCGGCACGTCGAACTCAAAACCTGCAAAAATCTCCATACCCAAATCCGGTGGATGGTCAAAACGAATGATACCTGTGGTAACGTCCAGGGCATAATCTACGCCCTCTTGATACTCATCTTGCTCAATGCCAACCCGCACTGTGCCTAGGACTGGTTTCACAATAGGCCGCAGGTAAGCCTGCTCACCCGATTGATAGGTCTTCAAAATCTGAAAGTCCGCCTGAACCCCGTCGCCAAATCCGATACTCTGGTCGGTGAACGCAACCTCGGCGGATGCCATGCCAGATTTGTAATCCGCCCAATCCTTCCAGCGAAACGCGTGCATCTGCCCCATGCGCGCCTCAAAGAACCCGATCAATCTTTGTAGATCATCAATCGACCGCATCCCCAATCCGGCGTCATAGACCCGCCGCGAATGCGCCCACGGCGTGTTGCGCTCTTCAAACCCGTTGGCCAACGTTACCACATCGGTCTTGCGCTGCGGCCCACCAAGCGAGCCAAGGCTCAGGCTGGCGGGAAATCTGATCTCATGAAATGCCATGTCGCTTCTCCCTTACCGGTTCCGATTGCCACTGCTAAGCGCGCGGCTCATATGCGCTGCAATCTGGCTTTGACTGCGCTGAAATCCTTGCACATCCGGCGTGGTGATGTTCATCACGACACTCAGCGCGCCACCACCTGCACCGCGCACGCCCAGCTTGCCATCTGACCCACGCGCCAGCGGCATGATCGCCTCTGGTCCTGCTTCACCCATCAAACCAGTACCCCCGCGCATCGGAAACGCCGTGGCCGAACTGACCACACCGCCTTGCGCAAACGGCATCACCTTGCCTTGTGAAAACGGCGCACCATTCGCGAACGGCAGAATGCCCTGTACAAGCGACCCCACCCCTTGCGAAATCAGCCCGCCAAACTGGTCCGTCACCGGGCGCATTGCGGCATTATACGTCGTATTGATCATCGATTCCGCAACTGAACGCAGGGCGTCCGACAGCTTCAGTCCATCAAAGACCACACCATCAAACGCTTTGCGCAATCCCTTGCTCAAGCCCTTCTCCAGCGTCGCCACATCCTTGCCCGTCGCTGCCAGCGACGTGCGCATCCGGCGCAGCTCACTGTCAAAACCCGACACCAGCGCACTTGTGGTCGCCAGCGTACCGTTCAACCCTTCGGCATTGCCTTCAAGGTTGTCGATGTCATCAAATTCGGCCATCACTGGTCCCCTTTTTCCGTGTCAGGATAGGCCGCCATTAAGGCTGCCAATCCATCGCTCAACAGCGGTGCGTCATTGCCCGGCGTGCCCAGCATCAGCTGCAATTCACCGGGTGTCAGCGTCCAGAACTCCGCAGGTTTCAACCGCAGCCCTTGCAACCCCGCACGCATCAGCGCTGGCCAATCCAACCCCGCCCGATCGCTCACTCCGGCACCACAAACGCCCGCGCCAACAACTCCGCCGCCGCCCGTGCCGCCGCCATCGGCCCGCCCTCAATCTGCGCATGCGACAACGCCTCGGCACTTAGGTCAGAGCCGCCCCCACGCAGCCCCGCCCCTAGCAATGCCAGCACATCGCGGCTTGAAAACGTGTTGCCCTCAAACCGCTCGACCAACGCCACCAACGACTGCTCGGCCAACACCGCTTCCAGCTCAGCCAACGCGCCCAGCGTCAGCCTCGCGGTGTGGCGCTGCCCGTTGATGACCAATGCCACATCTCCCCTCCAAGGATTTGCCACGCTCAGACTTCAACAGCCGGGGTGAACGCCAACGCGCCCGCCGATTGCAAGCTCAGCTCATAGGTGGCCTCACCATTCAGCGCTCCAGCGTATTCCAGCGAAGACACCTGAAATGGCCCCTCAACCACGCCAAAATCCGGGATGATGATCTGAAAATCCGGTGTCAATCCGTCAAAGAACAACTGCCGCGCACGCTCATCTGTGCCTTCGTCGCGAAACACACCTGATCCGCTGATTGCCGCTGACCGAACGCCCGCACCCACCAGCAATTCGCGCCAGCCGCCGTCAGAATCCAGCGAAGTCACGTCCACCGTTTCCGCGTTAAAACTCACCCGCGTGGCCCGCAGACCTGCAATGGTCTCAAACTGACCATCGCTTGTCATATCTACTTTGACCAAAAGGTCCTTACCCGCTTGAACAGCCATCTTAAGTCTCCTGATTTAACTTGGAATTTTTGGTCGTCTTAATCGTCCTGCACCCGCGCACGGAACCGCAGATCAATCTGGCGCGCCGATGCGGTATCAATTCGCCGCGCGCTGGCACGGTCGAACTGTAAGCTCACCAACCGCCCCCGGCTCAAGATCAGATCCGCATCATGCAAAACGTCACTGACCGCACCGGCCACCGCCTTGGCACTGGCAAACCCTGGATTGGTCGTGATCACGGACACCGTGAATTGGTGCACCGCACCCGCACCAGTTACGTCCGATGCATCGCGCACGGCCTCACTGCCCAACCGCACATACATCACAGGCAATGCGCCTGATGGAACCGCATCATAGATGTCGCTGCCCACCAACGCGGCCAACGCCGCATCCCCAGTCAACGCGCCGTAAACTGCGGCCTGCAAAGGTCCTGACAAAGCAAAACTCATACCACCACCTCTTCATCTGCAAAACAGGTCAGGTAGCGTCCCTCGAGGTCACGCTCTGCCACCGCCTGAATCGTGAAAATCCGCCCACCATCGCGAAACCGCTGTTGCGGTTTGGGCCTGTCCGGTGCCCCATACGGCGTGCCGCGCACCACAATTTTGTAACTGACCCGGCTTACAGGCGCGCCGCTCAGCGCGGTCTCGCGACCCGTGCGCGCCGTCACCTCGGCCCACAGGGTCCCAAGCACGGTCCAGCCCTCACTAAAGCCACCCGCCCCATCACTCACACGGGTAGGCTCTTCCAGAACCAGCGCACGACTTAATCTCGGCGTGCTCATCGGCCTGCACCCATACCTATGCGTATGGTCTTGAACCGCTCAATCAGGCTGCTCACGCCAAACGGCATGCACCCATCGGCCAGTGCAGTGTCATTGCGATACTCGTAATAATGCGCGGCCAGCATCAGCACCGCCTGCTGCATGTCCACCGGCAAACTGTCCCAATCCGCGCCGTACCCTGCATCAAATTCAACCAGCACCGCACCCGCACTTGGAATGCCCGGCAACTCCGTGCCTGCACTACGCAACCTGGGACGCTGGCCATCGCGCTCAAGCCAATAAACGGCCGCATCCACATCCGTCTGCACCCCGTCCCGCGCCACCATAGCCACCCGATTCACAACAACCACAGGGGACACCGGCAACGCCTGTGCACTCGCATCGCGCCAAAAGGTCAGCGACCAGCTGAAACTGCGCGCGATCAGCACCTTACCCGTGCGCGCCTCAATCGCGGCCATCGCCGCCCGCAGAAACGATTTCAACACCGCGTCTTGCACATCTTCCTGACCAAAGCCGCTGCCCAGCCGCAGATGTGCCTTGAACGCATCCACGGGCAGCGCCGCATCAGGGACAGTTGTTTCTTCGATCAACATCATGGAACGTCTCCAAAAATTTCGCCCCTCAAAGTGGTGGTCCGTAAACCCGGACGCGCGCCAACCCGCATTGCTCGGTCGGAGGGGAGCAGCTAGACAATGCAGGTCAAATTCCGGTGCGCGCCCGGACCGGGGCCAAGTTGCCCCGGCCCCGACATTCGACGTTGGCTTACACCACGCCGAATTTCAGCAGCTTGATCGCGGCAAAATCGCTCACGTCACCGCCCACGCGCTTGGTCGCGTAAAACAACACATGCGGTTTGGCGCTAAAGGGATCGCGCAGGATGCGCAGATCCGGGCGTTCGGCCACGGTGTAACCAGCTGCAAAATCACCAAAGGCAATGGCAAAGGCATCCGACGCTGCATCAGGCATATCTTCGGCCACCAGCACCGGATAGCCCATCAAACGTGCAGGCTCGCCCGCCGCCAAACCATCAGACCACAGGAAACGACCATCCATATCTTTCAACTTGCGCACGCGGCCTGCCGTCTTGGAATTCATCACAAAGGATGCATTCGCGCGGTACTGCGCACCCAGTGCATAAACCACATCGACAATGGCTTCCGCTGTGACCTCACCGTCCACTTCCGACGGCACATATCCCAAATTCCCCCAGGCCCAGACGTCATTATCAACCGTCGGATGCGCCAGGAACCCGGTGGGCTTATCCACACCATCGCCATTGATAAACGCAGATGCCTCGGCGCGCGCAAACCTGTCGGCAATGCGGCCTGCAAGCCAACCTTCGATGTCAAACGCTGAATCGTCCAACAGACGTTGTGACGCTTTCGGCAGTGCGCTCAACTCATTCAACGCAATGGTGATGCGATCAATCTGCGGCGTATCGGTTTCTGTGCGTGGATCACTTTCCGTCGCCCAACCCGCACCCACATCCGTGTTGTCGACCAGCACGTCATACGACGTCGCCTCGACTTGAACCACGGCGGCAATCGCGCGGATCGACGCGGTGGAATTCAGGACCGATTGCACCCGGTCCGAGGTCTGCGGATCAACCAGATAACCGCCATCGGAATTCACCGCCGTCGACAGTGACTTGCCTTCCAACTCGAGGCCGCGCAGGCCGTCATCATCACCATTGCGCAAATAAGCGTTAAACGCCTTTTGGTGCGGCGCACCTGCATCAATGGCACCCCCAAGTGGTGTACGCGCAGGCAGTGTCATTTTTCGGTCCAACATGGTCATTCGCTCTTCTGATTGTTGAAGTTTGGTGTTCATTTCAGCCTGGAAACCCTTGAAGTCAGTGACAAAGCCATTCACGGCCTGCCGGACTTCTTCCGCCGGGGACAGATCACTGCCCATCTCTTTTGTCTCGGTCTTGCTCATTGCTTTCCCTTGATTCTATGCATCGTCTCAGCATCGTCTCAGGCGCGGGTTAACCGCGCGCCAACTCAGCGCGCGCACCCTCAAAGGCCGCCGCCATCTCACGCAACACGTCACCCACAGCGATCGCATCGCCCTTGGCACCGACCCGCGCACTGGGCAGCATTGGAAAGGTCACCAGCGACACCTCCCAAAGCTCCAGTTCCGACAAGAGCCGCTGGCCCTTGGTGTTCTTTGTGGCTTTCACCGTGCGGTAGCCGATCGACAACCCGTCAATCGCTCCGGCCGCAATCAGCGCTGCCGCCTCGCGCCCCTTGGCCACGCTGTCCAACAGCCGTCCCTTGACCCAAAGGCCCTTGGCGTCCTCGCGCACCTCGTCCCAGATGCCGATGGGCTGCGCCGGGTCGTGCTGCCACAGCATCTTGATGCTGCGACCCGCCGCGTTGACCGCTTTCAGGCTCGCGGCATAGGCACCGCGCTCCACCACATCGCCGCCCTGATCGACGTCGCCAAACAAGCTCGCATAACCGCTGATCTCAACGCCACCACGCACTTCGACATCGCCGCCAAACCGGGCGAACTTGTGCTCCAATGTGGCACCTTCACCGGGCAAATCTCTCTTGATCCCCGGCGCATGGCCACAGGCAAACATGTCATTTTCCATGACAACTCCTTTGAAAACTCGAACGCCCTAAGGCGTCACCACCAGAAACGACTGCACCGCCTGGGCAAGGATCACGGCAACCACACCGTAGACCGCCAACCACAACCGCCGCTCCAACCGCTCCATCAT
>TARA_R110002094_G_scaffold83504_7_pt1 | contig 27620 bp, 24 predicted proteins | sample TARA_R110002094 | Tara Oceans TARA_R110002094 (sample SAMEA4397409) | marine metagenome | biome: Polar Biome; feature: [MIX] marine epipelagic wind mixed layer (ENVO:01000061); material: water (ENVO:00002006), including particulate matter (ENVO:01000060) such as... | depth 10-100 m
TGCGCGGCGCTGGGCGGCAGCTCTGGCAAAGGTCGAATAGGCGTAGTGCGAAATGTCTTCGATACCGGTGCGCTGCTGTTCGGAGACAATCTGCGCATCAAGCTCATCCGCCATGACCTGAAAGTCAGTAATCATGCTTTCAATCTGGCTCAACTGCCTGCGTTTTTCATCAACCTGAAAACGCTTCAGTTTAATCAAGCTTTCCCGAGACTTCATACTCAATACCCCTTAAAAGTCTCACGACACTTTACAAGGTCGCGCCCTAATCTGCTGCACCGATCCCGGATGCGCCTAATTCTGCGGCGCTGACCGTCGCCTGGGATAAGATATCCCGCAGCACAGCAAAACTTTCGTCTATCGAACTTGTATCTTGCTGGCTTTGACTTAAGAATTTCTCAATATAGGGGATAAAATTGACAGCTTCGTCCGTTAAAGCATCACTGCCACTCCTGTAGGCTCCAAGCCTGATCAGCTCTTCCATATCACGATAACGCGCCATCAGAAGCTTTGCCTGCGCCACCACCGCCTGTTGGTCAGCACTCAGCGCCTCGGTAAAAGTCCGCGAAACCGAAGCCAGCACGTCAATCGCCGGGAACCGGCCGCGCTCTGCAATGTCACGCGACAGGACCACATGCCCATCCAGTATACCGCGCACCGTGTCGGAGACCGGTTCATTGGTATTGTCGCCCTCTACCAGCACTGCAAACAGCCCGGTAATATTGCCCTGGCCCTGCCGGCCCGGCCCGGCGCGTTCCAGAAGACGCGGCAATTCGCTGAACACGCTGGGCGGATAACCTCTGGTGGTGGGCGGCTCTCCGGCAGACAAACCGATTTCTCGCTGCGCTTGGGCAAACCGGGTCAGATTGTCCATCAGGCACAGAACCTCGCGGCCCCGCGCGCTGAAATATTGTGCCAGCGCAAGCGTGGTATGCGCGGCCTGGCGGCGCATCAGAGCCGGGGCATCTGATGTCGCCACGACAAGCACCGAATTTTTCAGCCCTTCGCTGCCCAGAGTTTTCACCAGGAATTCCTGAACTTCGCGACCGCGTTCGCCGATCAGCCCGATCACCGACACATCCGCCGTACCGTTTCGGGCCAGCATCGACATCAGCATCGATTTACCGACACCCGAACCGGCAAAAATGCCCATGCGCTGACCCGCGCAACACGGCAGAAAGGTGTTGAATGCACGGACCCCAAGATCGAGCGGCGTTTCGACCAGATTGCGCTCATGTGGCGGCGGTGGCGGTTCGGCCAGTCTCTGCGCCACAGGCCCCAGCGGCAAGGCGCCCTTGCCATCGATTGGATTGCCCAGCCCATCGAGAACCCGGCCGATCCATCCGTCACTGGGATGCAGCACCGGTTCTGTTTCCAGGAACTCCGCAACATCCCCCGGTTTCAAACCGGTCAATGCGCCATAGGCCAGACACACTGCAAAGCGGTCCCTGAAACCAACCACTTCACACATCAGCTGTTGGTTGCCCTGACCTTTCATTGTGATCGCCAATTGGGCACCGATCGCAAGATGGCTGATGGGACCGGACACTTCGACCACCAGTCCGCGGATCGACGCGACCCGGCCGAAAGCACGGGTCATCTTCAGCTTTTCCATCTGCCGAATTAACGATTGCAAGCGCTTGCCATTCCCGTTTGTTGCAAATTGCGAAAGGACAAGATGAAGAGGACCTTAAGAAATCTCGTTAAAAAAAAGCCGATCGTAACGAATCATTTACGAAAACGCTTAACAATAGAACTCATGAAACCATCTGCAAAAAAAATTAGCCAGTGGCATTTAAGTCGGGGCGTTTATGGCCGAGCCCGGCGAAGCGAGGCTGCAAAGCAGATTCATTTGAATCGCTTAATTGATTTTCCTAAAGTAATTTATTAACTAATTTACGATCGAAAAAGTGTTTAAAAACAACCTAGTTAGACTTTATTTGTCTGGTATGACGCAACAGGGTTGCCTCGGAGAATCAGATTCTGTTAACCATTATCAACTAGGGTGTTAATTAACGATTGAGTAGCGGCCAGATTGCACGATGAGGGGCCAGTTCCCTGAACCGGAAAACCGAGCCAGACGAAAGCGGATGAGTGACATCGTCCAGGTAAGCGGGGCGTCCAGAAGGGCGTCACTGTTTTGGAAGAGAAACGAAATTTTGGACCGCCGGCGGAAATATTGCGGTTTCAGGGTTCCTAGAAGGGGTGAACGATGCGCGTTCTTTTAATTGAAGATGATAGCTCCACAGCTCAAAGCATCGAGTTGATGCTGAAATCGGAGAGCTTCAATGTATATACAACTGACCTGGGCGAAGAGGGCATCGATCTTGGCAAACTGTATGATTATGATCTGATCATGCTGGACCTCAATCTTCCCGATATGAGCGGATATGAAGTGCTTCGCACGCTGCGGGTCTCAAAGGTCAAGACGCCTATTCTGATTCTCTCCGGACTGGCCGGAATCGAGGACAAGGTCCGCGGGCTCGGCTTTGGTGCCGATGATTACATGACCAAACCGTTTCACAAGGACGAACTGGTCGCGCGTATTCATGCCATTATCCGCCGCTCCAAAGGCCATGCCCAGTCAATCATTACGACGGGTGAACTGAAGGTCAATCTTGACACCAAGACCGTGGAAGCTGGCGGTCAGCGTGTTCATCTCACCGGAAAAGAATACCAGATGCTTGAGTTGCTCTCTCTGCGCAAGGGCACCACACTGACCAAGGAAATGTTCCTCAACCATCTTTATGGCGGCATGGATGAGCCGGAGCTGAAAATTATCGACGTCTTCATCTGTAAACTGCGCAAGAAATTGTCCGTCGCAACCGGCGGTGCAAGTTATATCGAGACCGTCTGGGGCCGTGGCTATGTGCTGCGTGAACCCGATGCTGAAGAACTCCGCGAAAGCGCCTGATCCACTGTTTGGATCGTTTGATTTGAGTTAGATCAGACGATCCCGCTGGCTTCAGGCCGCCAGGCCCGCACCCCTTACAATCCGATCAAGACATGACAACAGGCCCTTGCGATCTGATTTGGCAAGGCACGCATCGAACCCGGATGCGCGGGCCGCGGAAACAATTTCTGGCGTCGCCAGTGACGACACGGCTATCAGGGCAACTTCGCCAGCGTGCGGCCTGCCCTGCAACATTTTCGCAAACTGAATTCTGTCAGCCTCCGGGATATTCAGATCCATAACGATCCCCCGGTAGTGCACGTCCTCGCGCAGATTTGCCACGGCCTGGGGAATATTTCGCGCAACGGTCACGTTATAACCCGCCGCTTCCATAACCGGTACCAGCATGTCGCTGAAAAACCGACTGTCTTCTACAAACAACAGGTGCTTTGCATGGGACTGAAGGACATGGCCGATTGGCGTACGAACGCTACCACCTGAACGATCAGGACGGCCGCTTTCAAATTCGCAGCGTCCGTTTTCGCGCGTCATTGCGCCAGGTTGAATTGCTGTCAGTTGAAGCGGAACGCGCATAACGAACATGGTGCCTTCGCCGCGGGCGGAATGAACTTCTATACTGCCGCCGGCGCATTCAATTGCATGCCTCACCACATCCAGCCCGACGCCCCGGCCAGAAACAGATGAAACGCTGTCAGCCGTCGAAAAGCCGGAATGAAATATGAGATTGTCGCGTTGCGTTGCGGTCATATCTTTGAATTCGGCATCTGCCGTCAGCCCCGTGCCGACGGCCTTCTGTCTGATTTTGGCTGAATTCAGACCCTGACCATCATCCAGAACCTCGATAACGAGGCTGCAATCATCGCATCGGGCAGACAGGCAGATCGTACCCAGCGGTGCTTTCCCTGCAGCAATACGGTTTTCCCGTGTTTCCAGACCGTGATCTGCGCAGTTTCGGACCATGTGGAGCAAGGGATCCCGGATCAGCTCGACAATCCGGCGGTCCACTTCCATGTCTCCGCCCTGCAGAACCAGTTCAATATCTTTATCCAGCCTCAGTTCCAGATCTCGAACCAGTCGGGGCAATGACTGCCATGCCGTGCGGACCGGTTGCATCGATGTGTCGACAACTGTTTTCTGCAATCCGGTGGCCAGATCAGCCAGGCGCTGAACTGCCAGTTTCAGTTCATGATCATCGGATCGGCGCGCAATCTCCAGCAATTGGGCCCGCGAGGCGAACAATTCCGCTGTGTTCTGTCTCAAATGTTCGAGCGTTTCTGCATTCACTCTGACTGTGCGTTGCGATGGACGCTCATTGGCATGTACTTGGGCATGTACTTGCGGAGGCGCGGTCCTGTGCGCTGCCGTAGGCTTGTCGCCAGCATCGCTGTATGTGGCGCCTTCGGACCTTTCGGCCTGCTGTGAGACGTGGTCGCTTTGCCCTGCCCTGTGCTCCAATTCTGCAATCAGCGCGCTGTCGTCACCGGCTGGCTCTGTGCCGTCTGAGGCCTCGATCTGCGCCAGCAGAAGCTTGATGCGATCAACCGATTTCAAAATCAGTGTCACCATGTCTGCGGTAGGCGGCGTGTCGCCCCGCAGTCCCTCCATCAGGGTTTCGGCGGCATGACTCAGCGCCTCCAGTCTCGGCATTTGGAGAAATCCGCAGGTTCCCTTCAGGGTATGGACAAGGCGAAAAATATTGTGCAGCAAAACCGAATTGTCGGGATTGCGCTCGAAATCGACCAGCCCTGCATCGATCATATCGACGCTTTCATTGCTTTCCGTCAAGAATTCGGCAATGAGATCATCCATCCCACTTTCCAGAACAAGTTGTCTGTGAACTATGGGTATAACTGACAGTAAATATCTTAATATCCGCTAAAGGTTTTGACCATTTCGGTTTCCGGTCGGCCCACGCATCGCGACACACTGTCACACAGCGCTGCTGCAGGTCTTGATTGGGAGTGCCTGTTCAAATACGCGTCAGTCTTATAGATCAGCCCGCGACTATATCGACACGTTCTCCATCCAGAGAAAACGTCACCTTCATGTTGCAGGCATCGGCCAGCAAGGCTGCATAAATCGGCTGTACGGAATGCGCATCCACATCGTCGAGCGTCTGCGGCAGGTTCTCAAACCATTCAGCGTGGCCAGGAATGCGCGCATTCCGGCCGTTGCACACAAGCTTGAGGCCCCTTTCGCCGTCCGCGCTGACGGTCATGTCACCACCTCTTGGAATGACTGACAAGCCGACCAGGATAAGGTTCAACAACAGCTTGACCTCATTCTTCGGGCGCATGTCCCGTGGCATATCCCAGATCAGATTGGCCTTTTCAAAACTCAGCAACAATTCCGCCTTTTCACGGGCATCATCGAGGTCGATTTCCGCGCCGGCCGATCCGGCGGCTCCGAATGCAATGCGGGAAAAGGTCAGCTTGGCGGAAGCCTGTGCGGCGCTCTTGCGCACCAGAGTGCCGGCAATCTCGCGCATTTCCGCGTCTTTTTCCTCATCCAGCACTTCCAGCCCGTTCGAGATAGCGCCAACCGAACCAACCACATCATGACAAACACGGCTGCACAGCAAGGCTGCCAGATCTAGAGCTGAAAGGTTGGACATGGCTGAACTCACTGTTGGTTAGGACAATCGGGCTGATTGATTCCTGTAATTTGTATAAACTTATTTATAAACGGGCGACAACACAGGGCAAGCGCCAATACCCCGGCAGATTGCACGCTCACGCCTGCCTGGCGCTCGTCCGTAACTCAAAGATAGCGCGTTTCATGGAACCAGTTGCCGGCTCAACAGGGGCCATTGCAGCCGCGCTGCTTCAGCCAGTTCTTGTGGATTTTGCTGCCATGCGACACGGTTGGCCTGGCTGTAAAACAGCAATAGCTGATTATCCTGCAGCAACCAGATTTGCGGTCGGCCCTCTGCCAGATGTCCCCGTGCCACCGCCATCGCTCCATAGCCACCGAATTGCGGCATATAGATATCCGGCGCATCCAGAAAGGCCGCTCTGTTGCCTATATTGGCAAACCACCACAGAGCTCCGGAGAATGTCAGATCATTCTCCGGCTCGCCCAGACCTGGAACGCCATCAATGAAATAGCTGAGAGGATCAATGCCGCCAAGCGCCAGCCCGGAGAACGGATCTTTCACAACGATATCGGAGAGAAATCCGGACGAGTTAAAATCACGGTTGAGACCCGATGGCAGTGTCTCCTGTGCTTCGGCCCCACCAAAAATTACCTGGGCAGCAAAAACCAGCCCGGCCGCCAGCCCGGCCGCCAGCGCGATGGCATGCAGAAATTGCAGGCAGATATCAAATTTCCGGCTTTTAATCATTTTCACAGTCTATTGTGGGACACATAACAGGATATTAAGACGAGACTGAGCCAGCGCTCCTCAAGCAGTTTTGGCTGCAAGATGAACCTTGAAGAAGGGAACCAGTGTCCTGCTCACAACCCATATCAGCCCGATGACTGCGCCCCATGCTCGCCACATGTCCGTAGTAAAATTTCTCGTGCTTAAACAGAGCGATTCAGGAAATTGAATCCAACCTCATCAGGCGCCGCGTGCTACGGATTTTGAAATTTCGCATAAAGACTGAATTCATTGGGCTATCGCGGCCCGTCATATCGTTTTATAAATATGTCAACGAAACCGGAGATCATCGCATGAAACTGCGCTTTCAATTCCCCTCCAGGCATGCCCTGCAAACTATCTGGGCTGCCATCGTTCTGAGTGCTTCAGCGTTTTACCTCCTGCCAACGGCTTTAGGCGGGTCTTCCGCACAGGCCCAGACGAATACACCCTTGTCGGAAACCTATTCGTCCAACGAAATTGTGAATGCCGGCCACCAGTTCTTCGGCGACGTGTCGGGCGGACTGGCCAGTGTCGTGGAACGGGCGTTCCAGAATTACGGTCTGCCAAACGCCTATATCCTGGGCGAAGAAGGATCAGGCGCGATTATCGGCGGTCTCGTCTATGGCGAAGGGCTGATGTACACCAAGGGCGCGGGCAACCACAAAGTCTTCTTTCAGGGCCCTTCGATAGGCTGGGACTTTGGCGGCAATGCCTCCCGCGTCATGATGCTGGTGTATAATTTGCCGACAGTGGATCATGCCTATCAGCGATTTGCAGGCGTGAACGGTTCAGCCTATGTTGTCGGCGGCGTTGGCATGACCGTACTGGCCAACAACAATATAATCATTGTGCCGGTGCGAGCGGGTATAGGTGCCCGGCTCGGGGTAAATATCGGCTATTTGAAATTCACCCCCCAAGCGACATGGAATCCGTTTTAGTCATGCGCGTTTTGAATCTGATCTTTTAGGACCATATTATGATTGAGGCAGCGCTGTATTTTGCTTTGGGTGCGCTCAGCATCAGCCTGCTTCTGTTTGCCATTCTGCCGATCGTTTCAGGCCGGGCCCGCCGTCTGGCGATCCATGAGCTGGAACGGCAGGCGCCGGTTTCGCTGTCCGAAATCACCGCCCAGAAAGATCAGATGCGGGCTCGTTTTGCGGTTGAACTGAACCGTCAGGAAAAACGCGGCGACCAGTTACAGGCAGAAACCCACCAGCACTTGATCGACGCCGAAAAATGGCGGGCCTATGCGCAACGCATTGAGCTTGATTTTGAAAAACTGACCCGTGACTACACTGCTTTGAAGAAAAAGATCAGCAGCGCCGAACTCAATCTTCAGAAGCAGAAGGAGATTGCCAAATCGGCCCTGAAAACCATGACCGGGCAGGAGAAGAAACGGCTGTTTGCACTGGAAGAGGAAGTCGACCAGTTGCGCGCCGAAAAAAGCACGGCAAGTGTGCGCATCGTGTCCCTGCAGACCGAACTCAGCAATGCGCAATCCAGAATTTCCGGAATGGAACGGCATATGCCGTCGCTGGAGGAACTCAGCCTGCGCAAAGAGCTGAAGGCGCTTGCCGAGGACGTCAGTCAATATATACGCAGCACGCCCCCTCCCGCTGCGATGCCTGCAAAGCCCGCACCTGAAAAGCCTGCGTCTCAGCAGCCTTCCGCAACCACGCCTCCAGCAAAGTCGGACCGGCCGGATGCGGCACTGCTGGTGAAGGCGCCACCCAAATTTCCTTTGATGTCACCCGCTCTGCCGGGCGCGGGCGCGTATAGCGGCCGCAAAGCGGAAACAGCCGCGCCCGCAGCCTCAGCCTCGCAGCCAGCAAAGACAAGCACCCCGGAGGCAAAGCTGCAACCAGTCACAGCGCCAGGTGTCACAGTGCCAAGTGTCGCAGTGTCAAGTGTCAAAGTGCCAGGTGTCACCGGGCCAAAGACAACGGGCATCACTGCCCCTGACAAGATCCCTGATATGAAACCAGTTCCACAGCAGGCAGCACTTAATAAAGACACGGGCAACCTCGACAACAAAAACAACCGCGCTGTGCCGTCAGAAAACACAGCAAAGCCGGTGCCTTCGGGGGTCATCGCGGCCGTTGCCGGAAACAACGAGAAGGCGTTTCCGTCTCAATCCAAAAACGATACGCCATCGAAACCGGGAGCACAGCCGGACCCGGAAGTTGCAGCAGATAAGCCCACCGCAATCCAGCCGGTCCCAGCGGATGCCAGCGCAGATAGTTCTGGCAAAAGCAGCCCGGGAAAAAACAGTCCCGGCACAAATGCCAATGGCAGCAAACCGGACCCGGCCTTGACTGGCGCGGCAAAGCAGACGGCAGAAGCCACTGCACAGCAATCCGACAAGACAGCGCAAACTCCCACCAAGACCGTGGAACAGGACCAGAAAGCCCGCGGCGTAAAGCCTGAGGTTGTCCCCTCTTGAGAGCATTGCGCGCAGGACGTCACCGGTAAGGCTTGGCCACATGAGCGACAAACGCGTCTCCTGTCTCTCTGCTGTTCTGCTTGGCATCGGGAGCGTTCTCGCCGCCATTAGTTTCGCTTCTGCTGATGAGCATTCCAGCGCTCTTCTTCCCGCTCCGGTGACTGAGGACATGTTCCTGCCGTTTGATCCGGACCGGGCCTTGCTGGGTCGGATGCTGTTTTACGATCCGGTCATCTCCGGAAATCGCAATATTTCCTGCGCAACCTGCCACAATCCTGAAGCTGCGGGCAGCGACGGCCTGCCCCTTGGCATCGGCGAAGGCGGTTCGGGAATTGGAGCAAAGCGAACCGTCGGCACCGGGCGCAACCTGATCCGCCGCCGGGTTCCTAGAAATTCGCCGGCCCTGTTCAATCTCGGCGCGACGCAATTCACGGCCCTGTTTTACGATGGACGTCTGGAAGCGGACAGCAACGACCCATCCGGCTTCGACACCCCGGCAGATGAGGATACGCCGCTTGGTCTCAACAGCATTCTGGCAGCGCAGGCTCTGTTTCCTCTGACCTCGCAAACGGAAATGGCGGGACAGGCCACCGAAAATGATATCGGCCGGGCGCTGGAGGATATTTACGGCAATCCGTGGAACAGCGTCTGGGCAAAGGTCGAGGATCGCTTGCGCAGCACTGATGCCTATCTGCCTCTGTTTCAAGCAGCCTATCCTGACATCAAGACGGCCCGTGACATCTCCATTGTGCATTATGCCAATGCGGTTGGGGATTTTATCAATGCGGAATGGCGCAGCTTTCAAAGTCCGTTTGACCGCTTTCTTGCGGGTCAGACTTCAGCCCTGTCAGCACAGCAGCAACAGGGATTGGAGCTGTTTTACGGGGCGGCAAATTGCGCGGCCTGTCACGGCGGGCCGTTTCTCACCGATCAGCAGTTTTACGCCATCGCGATGCCGCAGATCGGGCCGGGAAAAGTTCCCCGATTACAGGCGCTGCGCTATGACCGGGGCCGCGCCGGCGCGACCAACCGGATTGAAGATCGCTACAAATTCCGCACACCAAGCCTGCGCAATGTCGCCCTGACTGCGCCCTATGGCCACTCCGGCGCATTTGCCACGCTGGATGCCATCGTCCGCCACCATCTGGATCCCACCACCAGCTTCAACCAGTATTCTCTCGGTTTGATCACCCTGCCAGCGCATCCCAAACTCTCCCGGGAAGACGGCTTCATCATGCAGGACCGCCGCGAGCGTCGCCGTATTCTCAAGGCCAATGTGCTGAAGCCCATCCGGCTCGATGAGGCGCAGATCGGCGCGCTGGTAGCGTTTCTTGAAAGCCTGACAGACCCCGCGTCAGTGGCCGGGCGTCTGGGTATTCCGCAGGCCGTTCCAAGCGGACTGCCGGTCGAATGACCGGCACTTCGTCCGAAACAAGAATTAATTTGCCGTCCGCGTCATTTCAAAACGTTCAACAATGCTGCCGTCTGCCCGGTTGATGACCAAAATGGTGTAGCTGTCCGGCCCGTTTTCAAAACTGGCGACCAATTGTCCGCGGGACAGGCTGACATCAATCAGCACGCCAAGGTCCGAGGGCAGCGCCAGACTGGCTGCCACATCCGGCAGTGCGGTACTGATTTCAGCGCGGTCAGCATCATTGCTTTCGCTTGTCTGTGTGATGCGGTAATACAGCGCTCCCAACACAGCGACAAAGCCAAGCAACATTATGAGACTGGACCCCATCAGCAATCGCCGCAGCTTCCGCTGCACCCGTTCGACCGCCGGGTCGAGTGGTTTCTCATCATCATTGTCAAAAGAATCGTTTTGAGCCATGGCCGAAGAAATGTCCAATGCACCGTCTGAACGGCTTGAGTTTACGGTTGATGCGCCAGAAACCGGGCAGAGGCTGGATGCGATCATTGCTGCGAAAGCGGGACGTCTGTCCCGAAGCCGCTTCAAGGCCCTTATCAAGCAAGGCTGCGTGCGCGTGAGCGGGCAAGTGGTAGACGCGCCGAATGCCCGTGTCAACGCAGGCGACGTTCTGTCCATCGCCATGCCCCAGGCCGAAGACCCCGAGCCCAAGGGCGAGGAAATTCCGCTGTCAATCCTGTTCGAAGACGAGCATCTGATTGTCATCGACAAACCTGCCGGACTGGTGGTGCATCCCGGCCCCGGAAATTGGAACGGAACGCTCGTCAATGCGTTGATCCATCACTGCGGCGACAGTCTTTCCGGCATCGGCGGTGTGCGCCGACCGGGAATTGTTCACCGGCTCGACAAGGACACAAGTGGCGTTATGGTAGTGGCGAAAACCGACGACGCGCATCTCGGCCTGACCCGGCAATTTGCCGATCACGGGCGCACAAACAGCCTGGAAAGGGCCTATAAGGCGTTGGTCTGGGGCGCTCTTGAGCCGGCCAAGGGAACAGTCGATGCGCCAATAGCGCGCTCAGACAATAACCGGCTTAAGATGGCTGTGGTCAAACGCCGCAATGAAACTGATGAACGCGGCAAGGACGCGATTACGCATTTTCAGGTGTTGAAGCGCTATTTCACCCAGGATGGCGCACCGACAGCCTGTCTGGTTGAGTGCCGGCTGGAAACCGGTCGCACCCACCAGATCCGGGTTCACATGGCCCATCTCGGCCATCCGCTGGTTGGGGATGATGTCTATGGATCCGGCTTTAAGACCAAATCCGCCATTCTGGGAGACGCCGCCGAAAAGGCTGTTCATAAATTCCGCCGGCAGGCGCTGTTTGCTGCCATGTTGCAGTTTGAACACCCGGTCAGCAGCGAAATTCTGCGCTTTGAGACGGACCTGCCAACGGATTTTGCTGCTCTCATCAAGGCGTTCAACCAGTTCGAGTCACCGCCGGTGAGACCGCGAACATGACTTTATCGTAATTTAACGATAAGGTTCTGTTTTCTCGCCTTAATGTGACTATATAAACACAAGGAGCGCTGTGCTTAACGGTGAACTGCCGGGCAGCGCACAACGTCTTGCCGGAAACAGGAAGACAGAAGACAAAAGAACAAGGGGGTGCTTTATGGCCCAGGCTGTTGTAGCTAAAGGAAATGTCCCGTCTGTACCATCATCTGAAGGTGGATTGTCGCGTTATCTCGCGGATATCCGCAAATATCCGATGCTGGAACCCAATCAGGAATACATGCTCGCAAAACGCTTTCTGGAGCATGATGATCGAAATGCGGCCGAGCAGCTGGTCACCAGCCATTTGCGTCTGGTTGCCAAAATAGCCATGGGTTATCGCGGCTACGGCCTGCCGATTGGCGAAGTGATTTCCGAAGGCAATGTCGGCCTGATGCAGGCTGTCAAGAAATTCGATCCGGAGCGCGGCTTTCGCCTTGCCACCTATGCGATGTGGTGGATCAAAGCCTCCATACAGGAATATGTCCTGCGCTCCTGGTCCCTCGTCAAGATGGGAACCACTGCCAACCAGAAACGGTTGTTTTTCAATCTGCGCAAGATGAAGAGCCAGATTCAGGCTCTGGAAGATGGCGATCTCAACCACGAACAGGTAAACAAGATTGCCACCAAGCTTGGCGTGTCGGTTGAGGAAGTCCATTCCATGAACCGGCGTCTGTCGGGCGATGCTTCCCTGAACTCGCCGCTGCGCGCGGATGACGGAACCGGCGAATGGCAGGATTGGCTCGTCGATGAGAGTGACAGCCAGGAATCCATCGTTGCCGACCAGCAGGAACTGGAACAGCGTCGCGTCATGCTGAAATCAGCCATGGAAACCCTCAACGACCGTGAGCGCCGCATCTTTCAGGCGCGCCGCCTGTCGGAAGATCCGATCACGCTTGAAGATCTGTCCGTCGAGTTTGGCGTTAGCCGTGAGCGGGTGCGCCAGATCGAGGTTCGCGCCTTTGAAAAGGTGCAAAAGTCGATGCAGACTGCTGCCCTTGAAGCGGCCCGTGGACGTACTGCACAGCTTGAAGCGCATACCAGCTAGCGCCTTGCTTGAAGTGAACTAACCGAGACCCGTGCCGGAATCCTGGCGCGGGTTTTGCTTGAGCCCGGCGCAACGGCGCGGCCCCGATCAGACAGATCTGCAATTCCCGGAACATGATTTTGCCCAAACTCACACTCTTCGACCTTGACGGAACGCTTGTGGACAGCGAGGTTCTGGCCAATCAGGTGCTGGTGGAAGTACTCGCCGAACAGGGCCTAGTCTTCTCGCTGCAGCAAGCCGTTGAGCGGTTCCGCGGCGGAAAAATGGCTGAGAGCATTGCCGAGGTCGAGGCCCATTTCGCCTGCAAACTGCCGGACAGTTTCATCCCTGATCTGCGGCAGAAAACCGCGCTCGCATTTCAGCAAAACCTCAAGCCGATTGATGGTGCTGTCGATCTGGTACGCTCTGTCAGGTCCCAGGTCTGCATCGCCTCCAATGGGCCACCGGAGAAAATCCGCCTCAGCCTCTCCCTGACCGGTCTGCAGCCTTTTTTTGGCGACCGGCTGTTCAGCGCCTATGACGTTCAGGCATGGAAACCCGATCCGGAGCTTTTTCTCAGCGCCGCCAGAACACTGGGTGTACATCCGCGTGATTGTGCCGTTGTCGAGGACAGCCTGCCGGGAATTCATGGTGGACTGGCCGCCGGTATGCAGGTCTTCGCCTATTTTCCCGATTCCGATCCGCCACCCCTGCCCGATGCAGTGGTCGTGGTGAAGCACCTGTCAGAACTGCAAACTCATTTGTAACCGGGTGCTGCGATAGCGCTCTCCTCTTGAAGTTGTGGCCATACGCGCTACCATTCTGATGAGCTACAAAGGAGAACTAAGTGACCCAGACCCGTCGTGAATTTCTGTCCACCTCGGCAATTGTCGTGGCAGGTATTACTTTGCTGCCATATGCCGCACGTGCTGCAAGCCACTCCAGTGATGCATTTAGCGCCGCTGCAGGTGATATTATTGTGCATCCCGTCAATCACGCCTCATTCGTTATGGAAACGCCGGTCGGAGTGATCTATTGCGACCCGGTCGGCGAGCCGTCCACCTATGCCGACTTGCCGCCGGCCGATCTCATTTTGCTGACCCATGAACATGGCGACCATTACAAGCCGGACACGCTGGCCGCCCTCATCGGCGACGACACGAAGCTGATAACCAACCCCGCAGTCTATGCCATGCTGGCCGACGATCTGAAGGACAGAGCCACTCAGATCGCAAATGGCGAGGCGACCACCTTTGAAAGCCTCAACATTGACGCGATTCCGGCATATAACACCACCGAAGACCGGCTGCAGTTCCATCCCAAGGGACGCGACAATGGCTATGTCCTCGGATTCGAAGGTTTCCGGGTCTATATTTCCGGTGATACCGAGGATATCCCGGAAATGCGGGCGCTGGAAAACATCGACGTGGCTTTCGTCTGCATGAATCTTCCCTTCACTATGGATGCAGAGGCCGCCGCATCGGCAGTTGCCGAATTCAAGCCTAAATATGTTTATCCTTACCATTATCGCGGACGCGACGGCGGCTCACAGAATCCCGAGGATTTTGCCAAACTCGTCGGCGCTGCGGCAGAGGTCAAACTGGGCGGCTGGTACAGCTGATTTGATCGGCACGCCCCGGTAAATTAACGCTATTTCACTGGTGGCGGGCGCTTGATCCGGTTTGCCCGCCACCACAGTTACAACCGAATCCGAGCGCCAACGGAGTAATGCTATGCTGCTGGATACACCTGTGTGCAATTTCGGCTGGAAAGCGCCCGATTTCACCCTCTTCAACCCGGATGGCGAAAGCCAGTCCTTGGCAGATGCGATGGGCGAAAACGGGCTGCTGATTGCCTTCATCTGCAATCATTGCCCTTATGTTCGTGCCGTTATCGACCGGCTTGTGGACGATGCACAAACCCTGCAGCAGGAGGGCATCGGCGTAGTGGCGATCATGTCAAATGACTATCGCCATGTTGCCGCCGACAGCCCGGCCCAGATGAATCTATTTGCAGAAAAACACGGTTTTACCTTTCCCTATCTGGTGGATGAGGACCAGAGCGTCGGTCGCGCATATGACGCTGTCTGCACTCCTGATTTTTTCGGCTTCAACAACAAGGCGGAACTGCAATATCGTGGCCGCCTTGACGATACCGGCATGCGCGGCAGCGGCAAGCGAACGCCGGAATTGCTGAACGCCATGCGCCAGATTGCCAAAACCGGCCACGGTCCGCAGCAGCAGATGCCATCGATGGGGTGTTCCATCAAATGGCGCTGATCAGTTCAGCGGTCTGGCAACCCGCGCCATATCCGGCACTTCATCAATCAGGCCGCGCTCTTTCATGAAAGCCGCAAAGCGTTCATAGCGCACCTTGTCGAATGCAAGGGGACGCTTGGCAAAACGCGGCAGCGTGTCAAACCAGGCCCTGCGGTTCAACTCATCATCCAACTCGGGATAGGCCTTGACGAACAGCGCCAGCGCCTCCTCCGGGTGGTTGGTCAGATAGATCGTGGCCGTCTCCACAGCATTCAGAAACTTGCGGAAACGTGGATCATTGGTCTTGTCCATATGGGCAATCAGGATCAGCTCATCATAGACCGGCACACCGTTCTCTTCGGGATAAAAAGCCTTGCCCGGCCGCTCGACCAGGTCCATCTGATTGAGTTCAAAATTGCGAAATGCACCGATGACTGCGTCCACATTTCCGCTGATCAGCGAAGGGGACAGGGAGAAATTCACATTCACCAGTTCCACATCATCAAGGCTGAGCCCGACACCTTGCAGCATCGCCCCGAGCAGCGCATCTTCAAAGCCACCGACCGAAAAGCCGACCTTTTTGCCCTTCAGATCCGAGAGCGACTGAATGGGGCCATCCGCCAGCACCACCAGGGCATTCAGCGGTGTTTCCACCAGTGTGCCGATCCAGGCCACCGGCAGCCCTTCCTTGATCTGCAGGTGCAGGCTGGGTTGATAGGAAATTGCAATATCGCCCTGCCCGGCTGCCACCAGCCTTGGCGGCGCTGAGGGATCAGCTGGCGCGACGAAGGTCACATCCAGCCCTTCGCGCTCAAACAGCCCAAGTTCCTGCGCAATGATCAGCGGCGCATGATCGGGATTGACGAACCAGTCGAGCAGTACGGTCAGCTTTTCCTGAGCCTGCGCACTGGCAATGCCGGCAAGAACGATAAAGACGCTGAGAAAAAAACGCATGGGACATATCCTGTTCAGGTGGAGATAAAAACGCCGGGTTGATTTTCAGGCATCCAGAAAACCAGCCGCCGTGTCAGTTGATCGGTTCCGATGCGCAACACCACAACGAACACCGCAAGAATAAAAAGTGCTGCAAACATCAGATCTGTCTGCATCCGCCCATTGGCGTGCAGCATGACAAAACCAAGACCCGCGGAAGATCCGACCCATTCACCGACAACGGCGCCGATTGGTGCCAGAGCAGCGCCGACACGCAGGCCCGAGGACAGTGAGGGCAATGCGGAGGGCAGCCGCAACTGCAGCAGGCTCTGCAGCGGGCTTGCCCCGGCAATCCGCCCCAGATCCAGCAAATCCGGGTCGGTGCGCCGCAAGCCGTCGAAAAATGCTGAGGTGATGGGAAAATAGATGATCAGCGTTGCCATGATGATCTTGGAGGCCAGGCCAAAACCGAACCACAGCACCAGCAGCGGTGCGATGGCAAACACCGGCAGCGCCTGTGTTGCCAGCACAACCGGAAACACCAGCCGCGCAGCGGAAGCAGACAGGGCCATACCAAGCCCGGTTGCAACGCCCAGTACCAGGCCGAGCACAAGGCCAATGAGAATTTCACTTGCCGTTATGGCGGCGTGGCCAAGCAGATAGGAAAAATTACTGTAAAGACTCGCCATGACCTGGAACGGCCCGGGCAGCACAAAGGGCGGCAGATCAAACACAGACACGATTGCCTGCCATGCCGCTACCAGCACAAATGCGATTGCGATAGCCCGCAGTACCTTTGCGACTGCGTTTTGAGCGCCCGCCCGCACACCGGCCTTTGCGCCCGACTGCTTTGGATTGCAATTGAAAAACTGGCGCGTCACGCGGCTCGGCCCTTCAAGGTTGAGGACCATGCGGAAAGGTGCGCATAACAGACGTCAGCGCTTTTCGTCCCTTCGCCGGCATGATCCGGATCAGGTTCAAAGGGTCCAAAAACGCGTGCTCCCGTTCCATCTTTGGAACAAAAGCCAGCTTCCATCTCAGCCCCGTTAACGCCGGGACACCCCTCGAAACAAATTCAGTCTAATGGACATTTTATCAATGTCCAGTCATTTGACCGCGCTAGTATAACTGTAGGCACGGCACAAATATTATAGTCTGGAACCTATATTAGTTGCCCTGTTCCCAGGCATCCAGCGCCTGGGTAAATACAACTTCACCCTCACGGCCTTTTTCCAGCGTGATGATGGCGCGCTTGTTGTTTTTGTAGCGCACCGGCAGGTCGAACCACGAGCCTTTGCGCAGCAGATCAATGTTCTTGGCAATATTCTCCGGTGTCGCAGAGAGTGCCAGCCAGAACAGGGTATCAGATACCTTGACTCCGGCCGATGCCAGCAATTCGCCCTGTGCCTCTTCGCTGGATTTCAGCAGCAGAGCCGGAATGTCATCAATCCCCCCGCCGACCTGTCTGGGCGGTGCCTGATATGAAATTTCAACAAGGTGACTGGCTGATGACATCGATGAATCGTTATTCTTGCGGATGATGATATCGAGAGTCAGTCTGCGTTGCGGCACTTCTACACGGCCCACGATGATTGGCGATCCGTCTTCTTCTCCCAGGCTCCAGGTCGTGCCGCCGGCCACTGCCTGGGATTCATCCGCAGTCGCGCCTTCTTCATACAGGATGGCGCGTTGTGGCAGCACACCTTCGCCGACTGCAGCGCTGACATCACCGCGTTCGATATTCGGGTTCATCTGCCCCGAATCATCAATGATGCGGCCACCATTCTTGACCGGTTCGGCTGGTCCAGCCGCTGTTGACCCGGCACCATTGGCAGCGTCATTGGCATTGACCCGCCGCGGCCCGTCGCCGGATGAACTTTCGCCAATCGCCGGCTTCAGCGGATTGACATCATCATTGCCATAGTCGAGCCAGTTCTCGAAATTGGACATCACTTTGTCCTGGTTTTGATAGGTCCACCAGCCAGCGGCCCCCAATACAAGCAGAAAAATCAGCAGCAGCCATGGCCAGACCCGGCGCCGCCGACGGACAACCACACGGTCCTGATCATCGTCATAGTAATCATCTGAGTAGCCGCGCTCGCGCCCGCCCTCACCACGACCGCTTTCTTCGCCACGGCGCCCGTTGCGCCCGCCACGCCCTCCGCGTTCATTGCGTGGTCGTGCGCGCTCGCGCAGCATCTGCTCCTCATCGAAATAATCGTCCTGATCCTCGGCGACGTCCGCCACATCATCCATATATGGATCATCCAGTGCCGGGGCATCATAATACTCGTCGCGGCGGCTGCGCCGGGAAAGACCGGGGCGCTGGCCCAGTTCAGGAGCCGGTTCGGCAGTCTGACCGAGTTCCGGTTCGCGCATATCGGGCGCTGCTTTCGACCGCACCGGCTCACGCAGGGCGGATGTTGCTCTCGATGGACCCTCGCCCAGCGAGCGCGCGGAAGCGACCGCAGCATCAAAAGCTGCCACAGACGGTTCAGCAGCGACCGGAGTTGCTACCGGCTCGGACCGCAGACGTGGCTGAGCAGCGACTTCGGACGGAATAGGCAGATCGTCAGCAATCGGCGTGCTGGCCGAACGCCGCATATTTTCGGCTTCATCCTGGACCTGGCGCGAGGAACGATGAGCCCGGAAGTTTGCCTCTTCTTCCTCCTGACGTGCCAGCCGTGCCGTGTTTTCACGCTCGGAGTTGGTGATGATCTTCCCGGAAACATAATCCTCTTCGACAACACGGATACTGTCTTCCAGTTCAAGCCGCTGCCGGGACACTTCTGACGGCGGCAGAGGCGGGTTCATCGCATCAAGTTGCCGGCTTATCGCGGTCCTGGCACGATCATAGACAGATCGCCGTGCCTGACCCGTTGCCACGGGAAGTGCTTCAATCGTTTTTCGCAACACTTTATAGAAATCAGCCATACGCTTACACTTTATCCAATAGTTCGCAGCCAGCAATTGTCAGAACATTAATCATGAAACGGGTCATGCACAAGAATTGTGTGATCACGTTCCGGGCTGGTTGACAGCAGCGCGACCGGCGCACCAATTAATTCTTCAATCCTGCGAACATATTTTATCGCCTGAGCCGGCAGTTCGGCCCAACTGGTTGCACCCGCTGTCGTGGCGTTCCAGCCTTCAAAACTCTCATAGATCGGTTCAATGCGGCGCTGCCCGCCCTGTGATGCGGGCAGATGGTCGATTATGTCTCCATCAAGTTTGTAACCGGTACATATCTTGATTTCCTCCAGCCCGTCCAGAACATCAAGCTTGGTCAGCGCGATGCCGTTCATGCCGCTGGTGCACACAGTCTGACGCACAAGCACCGCATCAAACCAGCCGCAGCGCCGTTTGCGGCCCGTTACAGTGCCCCATTCATGGCCGTGTTCTCCCAGATATTCGCCAGTTTCATTCAACTGCTCTGTCGGAAAAGGACCTTCGCCGACCCGCGTTGTATAGGCTTTGGTGATGCCCAGAACATAGCCGATCGCACCAGGTCCCAGACCACTGCCGGTTGCAGCCTGCCCGGCGGTCGTGTTGGAGGAGGTTACAAAGGGATAGGTGCCGTGGTCAATATCCAGCAGCGCACCCTGAGCGCCTTCAAACAGGATTCGCTTGCCAGCACGGCGTTCATTGTCCAGCAGCTTCCACACCGTATCCATATAGGGCAGAACCTGATCGGCAACTGCATCCAGTTCATCGAACAGGGTCTTCGGATCGATTTCATCATAGCCCAGCCCGCGCCGCAGCGGATTGTGATGGCTCAGCAGACGGTCAATTTTTTCCGGCAGCGTTTTCAGATTGGCCAGATCCATCACCCGGATCGCACGACGGCCGACCTTGTCTTCATAAGCCGGGCCGATGCCCCGTTTGGTAGTACCGATCTTGGTTCCGGTGTTGGAGTTTTCGCGCACCGCATCAAGTTCGCGGTGCAGCGACAGGATCAATGTTGCATTATCGGCAATCCGCAACACACTGCGATCAATGACAATGCCCTGAGCCCGCAGCCTTTCGATCTCGGCGACAAGCGCATGCGGATCAATCACCACACCATTTCCGATAACCGACAATTTGCCCCGCACCAGACCCGAGGGCAGCAGGCTGAGCTTGTAGGTGACCCCGTTTATGACAAGTGTATGGCCGGCATTATGGCCGCCCTGGAAACGCACGACCAGGTCAGCACGTTCCGACAGCCAGTCCACGATTTTGCCCTTGCCTTCGTCACCCCATTGCGAGCCGACGACAACCACATTGGCCATATTTGAAGCCCCATTCTAAAATCTGAAATTTTCCGGAGTCAGCACCCCAGCGCTCCAGCGCATACGCAATTCCAAGCGCCTTGGCAAATTTTCCGGAAGGCAAACCCCAGTTCAGCGCGAAATTCTTTCAACTTGCCTCAATCGCGTCTGACTTGGTACAGGTCCGGCGCGCAAATTCCGCATTCGGCTTGACAATGCGTCACCACCAGTTGATCGGCTTGCACCCAACAGCCACTCAAAATACTGCAGTGGATGCTAGCCTGTTTTATGGCCCTATTGAGGCTGGATGCCAATTCGTTCGCCAGAGAAAGTCTGCTTGTGTCACGATTGTTCAAAGCGCTCGCCTGGGGGTTCAATCAACCCTATCTGTTGCTCGCAACCACCATGCTGTGCTGGTCAGGCAATGTCGTACTCGGCCGGGCAGTCGCTGGCGAAATTCCGCCGGTGATGCTGGCCCAGATTCGCTGGGTGGGAGCCGCCGTGCTACTGACACCATTTGCCTGGCACCATGTCAGGCGCGACTGGGGCCAGGTGCGGGCGCATCTGCCGCTGATGCTGCTTTTGGCTTTCACCGGGATCACCAGCTACAACACACTTGCCTATCTGGGCCTGCAATACACCACGGCGATCAACGGCCTTCTGATCCAATCCGCCGCGCCTCTGATCATCGGCTTCTGGTCGCTGGTGCTGTTTCGCGATGCTCTGACCCGGCGGCAATTGGCCGGCATACTGATTTCCATGGTGGGGGTGCTGACCATTCTGACGCGCGGCCGGCTGGAGGCATTGCTGTCACTCGCCTTCAACGCCGGCGATATCCTGTTTTTTCTGGCATTTCTGTTTTACGGATTCTACTCCGCGATGTTGCGAAAGAAACCTGATATTCACTGGCTCAGCTTTCTCTGGTTTGCCATCATGTTTGGTGCAGTTCTGTTGCTGCCGGCCTTTTTTCTGGAATTGCAAGGCGGAGCACGGGCCGATCTGTCCTGGCCGAGCCTGGCCGCCTTTGCCTATGTGATTTTATTCGCAAGTCTGCTGGCCTATATCTGCTTCAACCGCGCAGTGGAACTGGTCGGAGCCAATCATGCGGGTCCGTTTTTCCATCTCATGCCACTGTTCGGATCGATCATGGCCATTCTGTTTCTGGGCGAAAAACCGGCACTTTTTCATGCTTTCGGCTATGCCCTGATCTTAATCGGAGTGATCGCCGGCCAGCGCCGAGGCAAGACGGTGTTGACCTGAGCCACACTCCTGCCGGGCAGTATGGGGCACGGTGTCTGCCCTGCGCCGGTACGGATGGGGAACGGCTTCTTTCGGTCTTAGGAAATACCGTTTGAACAGCGTGCCATAGCCGAAAATCCGGTAATGCCCATCCTCTTCACCCACACAAGCAAAACCGTTGCGGTAGAGCGCCGGCAATTGATACCAGGCGGCATTTGGAAATTTATGATGCACGAAATGCAGATTGTTGTTGAGAAACAGCAGCGCAAAAAACGGCGAAGCTTCGATGATGACTGTCCGGGCATCGGCGGTTTCCGCAGCCTGATGCTCGGCATAAGTGCGCAGCATCAGCAGCGCCATCGCCGGATAGGCAACACCAACACCATAAAGCCAAAGCGGAAACCCGGAATACACCAACGCTGTGACCACAATTGCCACTCCCGCAATATGCCGCACCCATGCCCCGATCACACGGCGCGCCTGGCCCCGCCCGCGGTGAAGCCGCGCCCATTCACTGCGGTAAAATGCCGTCACAGCGAGCGACGGTCCGATGAGCAGGCGACCGAGAAGCGTATTGTTGAAACGCAGCAGAAAGCGCAGTGGGCCGCTCAACCCGGTCCAGTCGGCACGAGCCCGATAAAAGCTTTCCGGATCATCATAGGGATCGGTCAGATTTTCATTGCAGTGATGCCGCAAATGCAAATGTTTGAAACGCCGGTAAGGTATGAACAGACCAAGTGGCAAGCCCACCAGGATTTCATTACTCAAAGCATGACGGGTCGGATGGCCGTGCAGCGCTTCGTGCTGCAGTGAGGCATGCAAAGCTGTCAGAAAAACCAGTATCGGCAACAACAGCCATACAGGCATGACAGGAGAAAACATCACCGCCGCGAGCCAACCGGAATAGACCAGAGCCAGCAAACTGAGTGTCGGCCATTCAACCGCAGTCCGGCTGCGGCTTGCTGATGCACGGGAAGACAAAGTGTTTGATATTAAAGTCACAAAACATCCTGTCGTGGAGGAAAGCGATCGGATGTCAGCAGTATGTCAGCACCAAATTTTCGACTCAATGAGCCCATGCACAGCATATGTTGCTTTTGCGCACCAAATAGATTTATGATTGTGTATAGACAACATTGATTGATAATTCACATGGACAAGCGCACATTAGAGCAAATTTTCCGCGAACGATTGTTGGCGCTGATTGAGCGTTTCGAAGGCAATCATGCGGAATTTGCCCGAGGCATCGGCATTGACCGCTCCGCGCTCAGCCAGCTTTTGTCGCAGCGCATTGTCCGCCTGCCACGCGCCGAGACGCTGCGCGCAATAGCCGAAATCCATCAGGTCAGCCTGGACTGGCTGCTTGGTCTCAGCCAGTCGGAAACGTTGGGTACGGAAATCGAAAATACCACTGCCATTGAAGGTATTGCCGATGAGGAAAATGACAGCCGTCTTGCCCGCTGGCACAAGGAAGCTGCCGGTTACAAGATACGCTATGTGCCGGCTACAATCCCCGACGTGCTACGCACTCCGGCGACCATTGCGATGTATTCGGGAATGCGCCCCGGCCCAAGCGTTGCTGAACAATTGAAGGAATCCATCAACCGGCTGGATTACAACCGCATGCCGGAAACCGATATGGAGGCCTGCATGCCGTTTCAGCGCCTTGAGGCGCTGGCCCAGGGAACCGGCATGTGGGCTGACCTCAGCAAATTTGAACGGGAAGAACAATTGCTCCGGATCGAGACGCTGGCGCAGGAGCTATATCCCACATTCCGGCTGTTTCTGTTCGATCAGAGAATGGCCTATTCGGCGCCTTATACGGTGTTTGGTCCCAAACGCGCGGCGATTTACATTGGCGACATGTATGTGGTGATCAATAGCACGGAGCACATTCGTGCCCTTACCCGTCACTTTGACGATCTAATCCGCCGGGCTGCAATCAACCCGCACGACATTGCAACTTATGTGGCCGGACTGAGAAAAGCCGCCACGACAAAGACTGCCTGATGCAGTTTATCCGTACCGAAAGATTCGTTTAGACCGCATTGTCTCCGGTTTCGCCGGTGCGGATTCGCAAGGCGCTTTCCAGCGGCAGCACGAAAATCTTGCCGTCGCCGATATTGCCGGTGCGCGCTTCATTGCTCAGCACTTCCATGACCCGTTCGCAGTGCACGTCAGACACAGCAATCTCGAGTTTGACCTTGGGCAGGTAATGCACCGCATATTCCGCGCCGCGATAGATCTCGGTGTGACCCTTCTGACGCCCATAGCCCTTGACCTCGGTCACCGTCAGACCGCTGACCCCGATTTCCGACAACGCTTCACGAACAGGATCCAACCTGTGCGGCTGAATGATAGCAATCACATACTTCATAAAAACTCCTGATCTTGTGCGTTCAGAACCTGTATCCACTTTCGCCATGGGTGGAAAAATCAAGCCCTTCGATCTCTTCGTCCTTGTTGACCCGCAGGCCAACCAGTGCCCTGACGATTAACACGATGATGATAGTCGCAATAACCGACCAGACAAGCACTGATCCAACGCCCAGCAGCTGGACGCCGAACTGGCTGCCGGCACTGGTTTCACCAAGGCCGGTGCCACCCGGCAATCCGGCCAGAAACGCGACCAGCAGGCTGCCCAGCGCGCCGCCCACGCCATGGACGGCAAGAACATCCAGCGAGTCATCGATCTTCCATCTGTGCTTCACCAGATCCACGGCGATATAACACACCACGCCGCCGATAAGTCCCAGTAACACACCTGCCATCGGACCGACAAATCCGGAAGCCGGCGTGACGGTGGCCAGCCCGGCGATCGTGCCTGTCACCATACCGACCAGAGATGGTTTGCCGAACCGGATCCATTCAATGACGATCCAGACCAGTGATGCCGTTGCCGCCGACATATGCGTCACCAGCAAGGCCATGCCGGCATCGACATTTGCACCCAGCGCACTGCCTGCGTTGAAGCCGTACCAGCCAACCCATAACAGGGCTGCTCCAACCATCACCATCCACGGTGCATGAGGAGGCTGGACGGTTTTCGGAAAGCCGCCGCGCGCACCCAGAATAACGGCAATCACCGCCGCCGATGATCCGGCTGTAACATGGACGACAATGCCGCCGGCAAAATCCATGACACCCCGGTCAGCCAGCCAGCCGCCACCCCACACCCAGTGCACAACTGGCGCGTAGACAATCAGCAACCATGCGCCACTGATCAGCAATACGGCGGAAAACTTGATGCGCTCGACAAAGGCTCCGACCATCAGCGCTGGCGTGATCACTGCAAAGGTCATCTGAAAACTGAAGAATACAGTTTCCGGCAGTCCGGTTCCGGGAAAGAGAGTATCGCGGCCAACCCCGGCGAGAAACGCCTTCTGCAGCCCCCCAAGCCAGATGGAACCCTCAGCAAAGGCCAGGGAATAGGCCACGACCAGCCACAATACAGAGGCAAGGCAGGCAATCGCCATACATTGCATCAGCACCGATAGAATGTTTCTGGACTGAACCAGGCCACCGTAAAACAGCGCCAGGCCCGGCAATGTCATGAGCAGGACCAGCGCCGTGCTCGTTAGAATCCAGGCTGTATCTGCAGCGTTCATAATTCCCCCCGAAATTGCTCAGACAATTGCATGTTGCATATTGCGCCCCGGCAACGCAGTCAATCTGCGCTGCGGGGATGCACCGTCAAAGTATGAAGTTCAACGGCTTGACCTGCTGGACATTCTCCAGCGCATTGATCGTGGCCATAGCCGCCTTGCTGACTTCCTGATCGATCGCAACAAGCGCAATCGCATTGCCGCCCTCTGTATCCCGGCCGAATTGCATATGGGCAATATTGACGCCCGCCTCGCCAAGCACGGTTCCGATTTTGCCGATGAAGCCGGGCTTGTCATTATTGGTGACATACAACATGCGCGGCTTCAGTTCAGCCTCCATGTTGATGCCTTTGATCTGGATGATCCGCGGCTTGCCATCGGCAAACACCGTACCGGCCACAGACCGTTCCTGACGCTCGGTAATCACCGTCAGGCGGATATAGTTTTCGTAAACGCCTTCCTGCGAGCGGCGCACTTCTTCCACCCGGATGCCGCGTTCCTTGGCGATCGCAGGCGCCGAAACCATATTGACCGTCTGCAATTGCGGCTGCAATATCCCGGTCAGAGCCGCCGCAGTCAGCGCCCGCACATTCATCTCCGCCACATCGCCTTCATATTCCAGGCGAATGCCTGAAATTCCGGTTTCGGTAAGTTGTCCGGCAAACGAGCCCAGCAGTTCCGCCAGTTTGACGAAAGGCGTCAGACGCGGCGCTTCTTCCGCAGAAATCGAGGGCATGTTCAGGGCATTTGTGACAGCACCCTTGAGCAGATAATCCGACATTTGTTCCGCCACCTGAATGGCAACATTTTCCTGGGCTTCGGTCGTTGAAGCGCCCAGATGCGGTGTGCAGACCACATTCGGCAGATCAAACAGCACACTGTCCTTGGCTGGTTCGGTGGCGAACACATCGATGCCCGCACCGCCGACTTGTCCCGATTTCAAACCCTCTGCCAAAGCGTCTTCGTCAATCAATCCGCCGCGGGCGCAATTGATGATGCGCACACCCTTTTTCATTTTTGCAATGGCATCTGCATTGATGATGTTGCGGGTCTTGTCGGTCAGCGGCGTGTGCAATGTGATGAAGTCAGCTCGTTTCAGCAATTCTTCCAGTTCAACCTTTTCCACGCCCAGTTCCATGGCGCGTTCCGGCGACAGGAACGGATCATATGCGATAACCCGCATTTTCAACCCGATGCCGCGTTCCGCAGCAATTGAACCGATATTTCCGCAACCAATGACGCCAAGGGTTTTTGCTGTCAGTTCAACACCCATGAATTTCGATTTTTCCCACTTGCCGGCCTGGGTCGAGGCATTGGCTTCAGGCAATTGCCGGGCCACGGCAAACATCATCGCGATGGCATGTTCAGCGGTGGTGATGGAATTGCCGAACGGCGTATTCATCACAATGATACCCTTTTGCGTCGCGGCAGCGATATCGACATTGTCGACGCCGATACCAGCGCGGCCGATGACTTTCAGATTGTCGGCAGCAGCGATGATCTTTTCGGTCACCTTGGTTGCAGAGCGGATCGCAAGCCCTTCATAATTGCCGATGATCGCGGCAAGCTTGTCCTTGTCCTTGCCAAGGTCGGGTTGGAAATCGACATCAAGCCCCCGATCCTTGAAAATCTGGACAGCGGTGGCCGACAGTTTGTCGGAAATCAGAACGCGTGGCATTGTCTTGGTCATATTCGTCTCCAGAAGGCGTCAACGGTGTGCGTCAGCGGTCACCGGGCCATAAAAAAAGAAAAGTGTTGGTTCAGGTGGCTTGTGACAGTTCGGTCTTGCCGGTAGCAAAAGCCCAGTCCAGCCACGGCAGAAGCGCCGCTATGTCGGAATGCTCAACCGTCGCACCGGCCCAGATCCGCAGTCCCGGAGGTGCATCGCGATACGCGCCAATATCAAACGCCACGCCTTGCTTTTCCAAAGCCGACACCATGGCTTTGGCAAACGCCGCCTGCTCGCTGTCGGACAAGACTGTGACAGAAGGATCGGTGATTTTCAGGCACACCGATGTGTTGGAGCGTGTCGCCGGATCGAGCGCCAGAAAATCAACCCAGGGCGTGGCGGCCACCCATTCGGCGATAGAACCGGCATTCGCATCCGCCCGGTCCTTCAGACCGGCCAGTCCGCCAACGGACTGAGCCCATGTCAGCGCGTCCAGATAGTCTTCGACACACAGCATCGAGGGGGTGTTGATGGTCGCCCCGTCAAAAATATCACGTATCAGCTTGCCGCCCTTGGTCAGACGGAAAATCTTCGGCAGCGGCCAGGATGGTGTATAGCTCTCCAGCCGTTCCACGGCGCGGGGCGACAGGATCAACATGCCGTGGGCCGCTTCCCCGCCCAGCACTTTCTGCCAGGAATAGGTCACCACATCCAGCTTGTCCCAGGCCAGATCCTGGGCAAAGGCAGCAGAGGTTGCATCGCACAGCGTCAACCCTTCGCGGTCGGAGGCAATCCATGCACCATCAGGCACCCGGACACCCGACGTTGTACCGTTCCAGGTGAACACCACATCATTGGCGAAATTGACCGAAGCCAGGTCCGGAAGCGCGCCATAATCCGCGGTCAGTGTGCGCTGATTGTCGAGTTTCAGCTGTTTCACCGCATCCGTCACCCAGCCCGAGCCGAAGCTTTCCCAGGCCAGCAGATCAACCCCGCG